>OKWO01000063.1_pt1 | contig 75687 bp, 68 predicted proteins | sample 1607221 | NCBI WGS metagenome assembly OKWO01 (sample SAMN07501057, study PRJEB24779) | human gut metagenome | isolation source: stool | host: human infant | place: USA: Pittsburgh, PA | reverse complement strand
AAACGCGTAGTTAAATGCTTACCATACGCTTAATCGCTAACTATTAGATTGATATATCGTAATTTAGGAGGAATATACAATGGCAAGAGTGAAAAAGGGCGTTACAGCTCATGCACGTCATAAAAAGATTTTAAAATTAGCTAAAGGTTACCGCGGTACACGTTCCCGTTTGTTCAAAAAAGCTAACGAAACAGTAATGAAAGCGTTGTACTACGCTCGTCGTGACCGTCGTGCAAAAAAACGCGAATTCCGTCAATTGTGGATCGCTCGTATCAACGCAGCGGCTCGCATCAACGGTACAACTTACAGCCGTTTCATCGCTGGTTTAGCTAAAGCAGGCGTTGAAGTTAACCGTAAAATGTTGGCTGACTTGGCAGTTAACGATGCAGCAGCATTCGCTAAACTTGTTGAAGTAGCTAAAAATGCTTAATAACATAACAATATACATTGAGGACTCTCTTTGGAGGGTCCTTTTTTATGTGGTGAAAGTAATAGATTATCAATACTTTTATAATATGATATCCTATACATATAATGTGTGTGATAATATTAAAAGAGAGGATTTAAATTAATGAAAAAGTTATTTTCTATGTTATTGTTAGCATGTATAGTAATACCATTACAAATCCAAGCTATATCGATGGAAGCTATTAAAAATGATAAGAATAATATTCCTATTCTTACAGGGAAAAATGCCATTACGTATTTTGTAGATAAGAGTTCCATTAAAAGAATAGAAGAGAACCAGTTTATTTATAAAGCACAGGCAGTTGTATATGAGGTTGAAAATAATAATAGTCGTAGAACTAACTCATATATTCACAAGGTTTTAGTTACTTATCGTTATGATATAAACCATTCTGTAGCCAGCGTATTACGTACTCCACAGTATGCACAAGATTATTCACTCCTCATATATGCTAAACAAGCTAGCTCTGGTATGAAATTAACGATAAATAGTGTGGAAGATTTTAATTATGAAGGTGTAGCCTTGGGTAACTTTAGCAATATTCCAGAACAATACGTTGATGTAGCATTGCGTGATCCTAAATATGTTGTAGGTAATTATATCTTTAAAGAAGCTTATGGTACAGCTTTTGAAAATATGACTCTTCATAAGAAATAAGATAAATGAGTTTATGGAAGTAGCTAAAAACGCTTAATAGCATAATAATACAGATTAAGGACTCTCTTTGGAGGGCCCTTTTTGTATGGTGAAAGTATGATATAGCTACATTTATATTTTAGTGTAAAATACTAAATCGTTTTGGCTGTTTTATAAAGTGAAATAAACTATCAAAAAAGTAAAATATAAAAGAGGAGTTTTATTATAGCTTGTAGAACTAACATAGTAATAAACCTATTTAAGGTGCTTGTAAAAGGAGGCATTATTATGGGAATCTTTAAAAAGCTATGTATGACCTCTATGTTAGGTGTTATGTTAACTGTACCAACGTATGCAACTGTTGTTACAGGCAGTCAATCAGATGTAAATTTAGATTTAAAGTATCCTTTAGTTTATACAGAACATGCTTATGCTCAAAGAGTTATTAATACAGATATTGCAAATTATGTACTCGAAGCAAAGGATATGTATTACAACCAACATATTTATCAAGTTTCTCAAAACTATAAGGTTACCTATGAGGATAGTCAAGTTGTTTCAATCCTACTAACTACCTATTATTACTACGCCGGAGCTGCTCATGGTATGTATAATACAAGAGGTCTTGTATATAATAAAGTAACAGGTCAACGCATTCCATTATATAACTATATAAAAATTGCGAATGCAGCACAATTGGATAACGGTTTACGATCCCATGTATTAAGTTATTATACAGGTAATCATATAAAGAGCTATATTCCAAGTGGATGGAGTGTAAAATATGTAACCGATAACTATTGCTTACGTGGTAAGGGGAACATTGATCTAGTTTACCAACCATATGAACTAGGACCGTACGCAGCTGGTAATACCTATATTGGTTTTACACCAAAAGCCATTGAATACTTTAACAGAATGAACTCCTGATAAAAGTATGTTGCTATATTGATCCTAACTGTATTTTGATGAATTAAATAGTATTCTTGTAATATACGACAAAAGCCTATAGTACATTTTTAGTACTATAGGCCTTTATCGTATTTACCATATTATCTTCTAAATCCGCCGCATCCTCTAGTATTAGAGTTTGGACCGCAATAATTTTGGTTGTTATTGGTGCCTGGTGCATAGTTAGTATTGTTCGTATTGTTATCGGAGTTGTATTGTGTGTTAGTGTTGCAATTGTACTGAGAGTTATTGCATACATAATCGTAAGCAAATCCAGTAGATACAACAGCGGTTACGGCTAAAGCAGTCATGATGAGTATACGTTTTGTAAATTTCATAGTAATTACCTCCTTGTTCATATATTTATATTATACTACTATGAGTCAAATAAAATATGATATTCTATACATATATACTATTTGAGAGGCATTATGTGAAAGGATGAGAGTCTATTATGAAACGTGTATTGATGGCTGCACTATGTTTAAGCTGTGTTACGTTGGGAAGTCATGCGATTGATATTAATATACCAGGTGCAGATCCTACAGTAGCAAAAGATGCCTATCAGAACTATCGTAAGACTGGTAATGAAGTCCAAAAGACTGAAAATATTATAGCTAATCAGATACGAGATGAATATAACAATAATGGCTCTAAAAAATGGACACTAGATGAGTTACTATACTTTACAAAAGAATTGTATCATTCTACAAAACAGACTTCTTCTGTTTTTATTCTTAAGGATAATGGGGCAAATATTAAATTTACTGTACCAGAGAGTAGTCAATTTGGTAAAACTATAAAAGGGGACCCATTAACTACAGAGGTTCAAAAAGGAAATTTCCGCTTAATTGAAGGCAATATACATTATACTATTCGTAAGAGTGGTGAAAGTCAAGTTAAAGAAAATTCGTTCTCGTATCCTACTGTTAGAAATGCTACATGGGAGATTGGGCAGACTAAAAGTGGAGCTTTAGAAGGGGCTATTAACTTTGGCGTAAAGTCCGATCCTTCGCTGTCTTATCATATTAGTTATGATTTAATTAAGAAAAAGGAATTAGAGCTATTAAAGACACATGATCAGCAATACGTGTATAAAGAGCTAATGTCACCATTAGTTAATTATGTACTACCTTCGATTGAGCCTGCAAAACAAATACTTTCAAAAACAAAACCAATAACTATTAATGGATTCACGTTCCAAACTTTAAAATCAAGTGATTTAGTGTATCATGGCCCTGATAATGATTCAATTTATATCTATGATGGTAAAAAATATCGTGAAGGTATCATGGTGAGAGAATTAAAACCGGAAGAGTTGGCTAATCGTCATCAAATTAATTATAAATTGATACGATTCTTCATTATGTATAAGCCATATTCTGATTTCAAGCCAATTCAATACGCAACGGTTTGGAATGATGCCACTCCTGCTATCTATATGGAAGTAGAACGATCTAAATCTAGAATGTACATTCAATCACTATATGATGATAAATATTTATATACTCACTTTATAATGGCCGATTTAGATTATAAAACACCATCAAAAGACTTACGCGATATAGTTCAATATGTAGACAATGCAAATGACAAAGATAAATATGCTAAAAGCCAAGCTGGGATGGGAGCTATACCTAAAGGTATATATGAAAACTCATCTGTAAAATAAGGGGAAAATAGTCAATCTATGATATAATCTTGACTTGATTTCCAATTTAGTTCATAAAAATATATATGTAAGTTTTACCACATGTATTCACTATTACTATAGTAAAGTGTTTATATGTGGTATTTTTTATAGTAAAATTAAGATAATTACTATGAATAAATTATGAAAATACAGGAGATATTATGGGGGCGGAATTAAATCAAAAATTATTTAGTGCTGCAGATAGTTTGCGTGGCAAAATGAGTGCTGATCAATATAAAGATTATCTTTTAGGGCTAATCTTTTATAAATATTTATCTGATAAATTATTAGAGTCTACAGTTGTAAAAGCTTATAAATCCCTTGATGAATATGATACAGTAGCAAAGCAAACAGAATTGTATAAATCTTATATTTTAAATGATAAAAGCAAGGCGTTTTTTATTGCGACTATGTCAGATACGTTAGGGTATCATATAGAACCGCAATATCTTTTTAGTGAACTTGCTAATTCTGTTAAGGATAACTCTTTTGAATTGGTTCATTTGAGAAATGCTTTTGTACGATTGGAAACGGCATACAAACAGTTTGAGGGGCTATTTGATGATATTGATTTAGATTCAAAACAACTTGGTGTAGATGCGAATCAACGAAATATTACCATTAGTGAAGTTATTAAAAAACTAGATGAAGTTGATGTGTTAGGTCATGATGGTGATGTGATTGGCGATGCATATGAATATCTGATTGGTGAATTTGCTGCTGGCTCAGGTAAAAAAGCAGGTGAGTTTTACACCCCCCAACAAGTATCTAATATGATGGCTCAAATTGTAACAATTGGACAAGAGGATACACCATCGTTTACTGTATACGACCCTACAATGGGTTCTGGTTCATTGATGCTAAATGTACGTAAGTATTTAAATAATCCAGATCGTGTACAATACCATGGACAAGAACTTAACGTAACTACATATAATCTTGCACGTATGAATCTTATTCTTCATGAAGTAAATGCTGAAGATCAACGTCTACATAATGGGGATACACTAAATAAAGACTGGCCGACAGATGAGCCGTATATGTTTGATTCTGTAGTTATGAATCCTCCATACTCTGCAAAGTGGTCTGCAGATCCTACATTTATGGATGATGCACGTTTTAACCGTTATGGAAAGTTAGCACCTAAATCTAAAGCTGATTTTGCTTTTCTCTTACATGGGTTTTATCATTTAAAAACATCTGGTACTATGGCAATTGTTTTGCCACATGGGGTTTTGTTTAGAGGGGCAGCAGAAGGTATAATTCGAAAAAAATTATTAGAAGATGGAAGTATTTATGCGGTGATTGGGATGCCTGCAAATCTATTTTTTGGAACATCTATACCGACTACTGTAATTATTCTTAAAAAGAATCGCCCAGGACGTGATGTGTTATTCATTGATGCAAGCAATAATTTCACAAAATTCAAAAATCAGAATAAATTAGAACCAGAGCACATAAAACGCATTGTTGATACTTATAAAAATCGTGAAAGTATTGAAAAGTACTCTTATTTAGCACCATTTAAAGAAATTAAAGAAAATGATTTTAACCTAAATATTCCACGCTATGTTGATACCTTTGAAGAAGAAGCTCCTATTGACATGGTTGTACTTGGCAAAGAGATGAAAGCTATTAAGGAAGAAGAAGCAAAATTAGAAAAAGAGATTTATGATATGCTTCTTCAGTTAGATTGTACTGATGAAGATAAAGATTGGTTAAATGGTGTACTTGAGGTATTTAATTATGGCAAATAAACCAAGAATACGATTTAGGGGATTTACTGAAGATTGGGAACAGCGTAAGTTTCTTGATTTATTAGATACACAAAATGGAATCAGAAGAGGTCCATTTGGTAGTTCATTAAAAAAAGATTCTTTTGTAAAGAAGTCTGACTATGTAGTATATGAACAACAAAATGCCATATATGATAATTATGTAACTCGTTATTTTATTTCAAAAGAGAAATATAATGAGTTAATTCGGTTTAATATACAACCAGGCGATTTTATTATGAGTGGTGCAGGTACTATAGGTAGAATCTCAATGGTGCCAGATGGCATAAAGAAGGGTGTCTTTAATCAAGCGCTAATTAGATTTAAAGTGGATAAGAACTCTGTTAATCCACTATACTTTCTCAAATTTATGCAGTCAGATATGATGCAAAAACAGCTGACACAAGCAAATCCTGGATCTGCCATGACAAATCTGGTTCCAATGGATGAGTTAAAAAAGTGGGATGTTACCATTCCATCACTTGAAGAACAAAATAAGATAAGCAATTTTATAAATCAAATAGATGAGTCTATTACCCTTCATCAGTGTAAGCTTAAAAAGCTCAATTTAGCTAAAAAATCATTGTTACAAAAATTATTTCCAAGAAATGGAAGTCAAATTCCAGGGGTTAGATTTAAAGGATTTACTGATGCTTGGGAACAGCGTAAGCTGGGAGATTTAGCTGAAATTGTACGTGGTGCATCTCCAAGACCGATAAGTGATTCAAAATGGTTTGATAATAATTCAGATGTAGGTTGGTTAAGAATTTCAGATGTTACAGCCCAAGATGGTCGAATTCAATATTTAGAACAAAAAATATCTAAATTAGGTCAAGATAAAACTCGTGTTGTAAAAACACCACATTTATTATTGAGTATTGCCGCAACAGTAGGAAAACCTGTAATCAATTACGTTCCAACAGGTGTTCATGATGGTTTTTTAATTTTTCTAAATCCTAAATTTAATATTTTATATGCTTTCTGGTGGCTAGAAATATTCCGAGAAGAATGGAATAAGTATGGTCAACCAGGTAGTCAAGTGAATTTAAATTCTGATTTAGTAAAAAATCAAGTTATTAATATACCAAATGAAAAAGAACAAGAAAAAATTAGTTCATTTTTAGAGGCTCTTGATAGAATTATTACCCTTCATCAGCGTAAGTTAGAAAGGTTACAAGAAGTAAAAAAAGGCTTGCTTCAAAAAATGTTTGTATAGAATTACAGGGATAACTATATGGGGAAATTAAATAATACAAAAGAAGCTCAGCTCGAACAAAATCTAATTGATTTACTTTGTGCACAACATGGACAATGGACTTTTCGTTCGGATTTAAAAACAGAAGAAGATTTATGGAACAATTTACGTAATATTATTGAGATTCGAAATAAAAGTGAACTTAATGATAATATGTTAACTGATAGTGAGTTTAAGCGAATTCGATCAGAAATATTGGCAAATACTAAAACGCCTTTTGAAGCCGCAAAATGGCTGCGTGGTGAAAAGGGAAAGTGTTCAGTTGTTCTGGAAAGAGATAATGGTTTAGGGCGTATAGAGTTAATTATTTATTCTAGTATTGAAAAAAATGGTGGCTTTTCTTCTTATGAAATAGTACATCAAATTGCAAAAAATAAATCTAACTTAGAAGAACGAAGTCGTCGATTTGATATTACTTTATTGATAGGTGGTCTGCCGATTATTCAAATAGAATTAAAAACAGCCATAGCAAAGGATGGGGTTAAGCAAGCCTATTATCAAATAGAAAAATATATTGATGAAGGGACATTTTCAAATACTATATTCCAAACGCTACAGCTATATGTTATGTCTAATGAACAAACGACTCGATATATGGCTGCTGCTCCAAAAGGTGAGTTACAAGAAAAATTTATGTTTGGTTGGCGAACTCGAGATAATACAAGGGTTGAGAATATTAATGAGTTTGCAAAGCAGGTATTAAATATTCCAAGAGCTCATGAATTAGTATCTGAATATATGATTCTTAGTGAAGAAGTAAGCAGTAAGATATTAATGGTCTTACACCCATACCAAATTCATGCTATAGAAGCAATTTTTGAGGCTGCAAGTAAACATCAATCTGGTTATATTTGGCATGCAACTGGTTCAGGTAAGACTATAACTAGTTTTGTATCTACAAAACTACTTGCCCAAAAGAGTGGGATAGATAGAACTATTATGCTGTTAGATAGAAAAGATTTAGATAATCAAACGACATCAGAGTTTACTAAATTTGCCTCTGCTTACTCAACAGGTGTAAATACTAACAAAAATACACTTATAGTCGGTACGGGGAATACCAAGGAGCTTTCAAATGCTCTTAAACAGGATTCAAGTTCTAATGTAGTAATTGTGACTACACGCCAAAAACTAAATAAGGCTGTTGAATACTTGCAAGAAAAAGAACCAGGAAGACTTGCTAACCTTCGAGGAAAACATATTGTATTTATTGTTGATGAATGTCATAGAGCTATTAGTGCTCAAAATATGGATGATATTAAAAAAGTATTTCCAAAATCGACATGGTTTGGATTTACAGGTACACCTATTTTTGAGGAGAATAAAAAGAGTTCTGATGGTCAATATGCCCGCACTACACATGATCAATATGGAGAAGTTTTACATCGATATACTATAAAAAATGCGCTTGAAGATGGATCTGTATTGGGATTTCAGGTAGAACATGAATCTACTATACATCAGGATGAACTGGCGAATGTAGTGTACCGAGCAATGCGTTCGGAAGAAAAAAATATCAATTATACCGATGAGGAGCTAGTGTCCACTATTGAATCTATGAAGGATATTGATAAAGAGCAATATTTACAGAGTACACATTATGAGTCAGATGACCATATTCAATCTGTAATTCGCAAAATTTTAAGCCCTAACAATGCATATAGTAAATTTGTATTCAAAGATGGTAAGCCAACAATGTCTGCTATTTTGACAACTAGTTCTATTGATATGGCGAAGCGTTATTATAAGGCAATTAAGAAATTTACAGCCCATAAGAACTGGTTAGAAACACAGTTTCCCAATAATCCTTTGCGCCAGGGTGCGGTTATGAATGATCCAGATTTTCCACGTGTGGCAATTACATACTCTTTAGAGGAAAATACAAAGGATTCAGCATTAAAAGAAACTGAAATGGCTGAGATTATTGATGAGTATAATCAGATGTTTGGGACCTCTTGGTCTATTGAAAGTATTAATCGTTATAATGGTGACATTAACAATAGGCTAGCGCGTAAAAAGGGTGAGTTTAAAGAATTTGGTAAACATTTAGATTTAGTTATTGTTGTAGATCGATTATTAACAGGATTTGATGCTCCTAGATGTCAAACCTTGTTTGTAGATCGGAACTTACAATATGCTGGACTCATACAAGCGTTTTCTAGAACTAATCGAACATATAAAGGAAAAGATAAAGGTTTGATTACAACCTTTAGAAAACCTGCGACGATGAAGGAACATGTATATGCAGCAACTCGGTTGTATTCTCAAACGAATAATAATAGTAGTTTGATCTACCCAACATATGAAGAATCTAAAAAGAAGTTTAATGTTGCATATACAGCTTTAGTAAAATTAGAGGCTATAAATTCAAATAATCCTATTACTGAATATGCTCCCGTTTCAGATCGAATTAACTTTGTGAAGTGCTTCCAGGATTTAAATAAAGCTTATCGTGCTATTGCCTCATATGATGACTTTAACATAGAACTTGATAATGACAAACATGGTACCTTTTCTAAAAAGATTGCAATTATAGAAGACAATATTGGCTTATATAATACGATAAAAGCATCCTTAAAACCTGATGATAAGAATGAACCTGGTATTGAATTAATTGATTTCTTTGATTCTAGTACAGTACAGACATATACTGTTGATAAAAGCTATATAGATGCTTTATTAAGTGAATATGAGGCGAACAGTCAAGATACTCGTGCAAAAATTGAAGATGCTTTAACAAAGTTGAATAAGAGTGAATCAGTCCGTACTATTTATAAACATATTCTTGATGATATTGATACACAGGTGATAGATAAAGATAGTAATCTATTGAAAATAAAAAGAGAATATTTTACTAAAGCTTATGACTCTATTGTTGAATCCTTTGCATCAACATGGTGTGTTAATCAGGATGAACTTATGGTTTCTGTAAATCAATCTACACTAGGTGAAGATATATACAATAAAAATAGAATAGTAGGCAGTGCTAACTATCCTGTATATGTACAACAACACCCCGATTCTGATCCATTTTCATACCCTCAACACATGATAGAAGCATGGGAAGTATGTTTGTCTGATGAAGTTATACCGTTAAGAGATGAATTGAAGTAGCAACATAAAATCCTAAAGTATATTTGTTAATAATAGAATATCCGAAGTTTTGTCCGTATATGGTCAGAAACGTTTAGATTTGGTCGTATTAGACATTATATGGTGTTTAATACGGCTTTTTATTTTCTTGGGAACAGCGTAAGTTAGGGGATTTATATAAACGTGTAAATGAACGTAATGATGGAACTTTAGGGCGGGATAAATGGATTTCTGTTGCAAAGATGTATTTTCAGGATCCTGATAAAGTACAATCAAATAATTTAGATACACGTACCTATGTGATGAAAAAAGGAGATATAGCTTTTGAGGGACATCCAAATAATGAATTTAAATTTGGTCGATTTGTATTAAATGATATAGGTACTGGTATCATTTCAGAGCTATTTCCCATTTATAGACCTATTACCGAATATGATTTAGATTTTTGGAAATATGCGATTCAACTTGAACGAGTGATGGCTCCTATATTGGCAAAATCTATTACATCATCAGGAAATTCATCAAATAAATTAGATCATAATCATTTCTTAAATAAGGAACTTTTAGTTCCTAATATTGAGGAACAGAAGAAAATAGGAACCCTATTAAGCCTATTGAGTAAAAATATTACCCTTCATCAGCAAGAGCCATTTCTATGTGGGAACAGCGTAAATGGTGGGGTAGAATTATGTTGACAATAGAGGAAAAATCCGAACTATTTTATATTTATTACGAAAAGTGGATACGAATTTATAAAGAAGGGGCTATTCGTAATGTAACAATGCGAAAATATGAGATAACTCTATTATGGTTAAAAAAATTAGTTCCTGAACTTAAGCTTTCACAATTAAACAGAATATCGTATCAACAATTATTAAATGATTATGCAGAGTTTCATGAACGACAAACAACAATGGACTTTCATCATCAAATTAAAGCAGCTATATTGGATGCAGTAGATGAAGGATTTATTGATAGGGATCCGACGCGGAAGGCTATTATAAAAGGTCGGTCACCGAGAATAAAGAAAATCAAATATCTAAATCAGTTTGAATTACATACCTTGTTAGTTAACTTGAAGTTGACATCCGAGATTAACTGGGATTGGTTGATATTGATAATAGCAAAAACTGGGATGCGATTTTCAGAAGCTTTAGCATTAACGCCAAAGGATTTTGATTTTTCACATCAATCATTGATTGTGGATAAAACGTGGGATTATAAAGGAAATGGTGGATTCCTGCCAACGAAGAATCGCTCATCAGTGAGAAAAATACAGCTTGATTGGCAAACAATCATAAAGTTCTCAGAACTAATTAAAGGCTTACCTGAAGATAAGCCTATATTTGTGAAAGGTCGTGTATTCAATTCGACAATAAATGGTGTATTAGAACGGTATTGTAAAAAGTTGGGAATACCAGTCATATCAATTCATGGTTTACGACATACTCATGCCTCGTTGTTACTTTTCGCAGGGGTATCGATTGCAAGTGTTGCAAGAAGACTAGGGCATGCAAGTATGACGACGACACAAAAAACATATATCCATATTATTCAAGAAATGGAAAATAGAGATATTGATCTAGTGATGCGGTCTATGGCTGGATTAGCATGAGAATTATTATATAGAAATGGCTTTTACTGATGAAGGGTAATAATACTATCCATCTTCTCAAAAAGAGTCGAAATCTCTTTTTGTTCATTAAGCAGAGGAAATGTTAAATTAACTTCTTGTAAATCGGAATTATGTAAATGAACTACTGACTTTCCTTGAGCTCGTTTACTCAACTCTTTTTGTTGTTCTCCATTTGAGATAGTCAGAGCTAAAAATGTTGGATCCAATAAATGATTTACTTTAATTACATTCAAATCACCACCAATAATAACTCCTTGATCTTTAACAACTGAAGCACGAGAAATATCTTCTACAGTTTCACCTGATGCTGGAACTATTACTTCATCGCCTTGACTAATAACTGATTTATCTTTTAATTCAACAAATGTATCTACATTCCTAATAGTGGTTTCATAATTTGTATAAAGACGACCATATAGGATAATTGGATCTCCAGACGGTGCTAAATCTGATTTAGAATAGCCATTACCTTTTGAGAATGTAGCTATATCTCCTAACTTACGCTGTTCCCAAGTAATTTTAAGGAGATAAATATGCAGAATTTTGATAATTATAATTATGAAAAATATGAAAAATGAGTGGAACTGAGTTTCGATTAAAGGTAAGTGAATTAGAGGTGAAATTGTCTGAAATTGGATTATCTTTAATTAAAGAATATGCTAGTGGCGGCTTAAAGGCACTACTTTTATTAAATGGTGCAGCTGGTATAGCTATCTTAGCTTTTCTAGGAAATATTTTGGGAACTGAATTTGAACGTTGGATTAGAGGAATTGCATGGGGATTAGTTTTCTTTTCGATAGGTGCCTTTTTTTCAACTATTTCTTGGTTATTTGCCTATATATCACAAACATATTATAACGAAGCTAATGGTAATGATAAAATGATTAAGAATGGTACTATCTGGCGTAATACTACAATTATAACTGTTGTTGTTAGTGGAATCGCTTTTCTTGTTGGTGGATTTTTGATATTTTATGTTATAACTAGTTATTAAATTACTATGAAATAAATGAGAAACATAAGATGTTCTTATTTGAGTAATATCTTTAAGAAACAGTCTGACTATACGGTTAAACTGTTTTTATTTGATTTTCATGAAATCTCTTTCTTCTACCTGTATAATATTTTCATTAGTCTAATGAGAGGGTAGGTATAGATGAAAGATACTGCAAAGCAAATTATAAAGTATTGGTATTCACTTGAATGTTTGCAACCGAAAGAGGTTCCTAAGTATAAAGCAATTCCTAAGAAGTATGTTAATGAGCTTGTATTTACTACTGAGAATGATACAACTACTATTTATCAACAGTCTGTAATAAAACCTTATTGGAAAAGAACAAATTCGCGTGTTTCTACGTATGTAGTCCCGTTACCAAATGATTCTTATAATTACTCTATTACTGATGAGATTAAATATTTTAAGGATGAAAAGGACTATGTTTTAGATGATGAACATGCTGTTCTATTATGTGTAGTTAAAGGGACTGAAGTATTAGAGGCCTTCATTGATAAACTAGAAATTGAATATCCTGAAAAACCATATTTAGGGAATGTGTATAGTGCATCGTTTGTTGTTGATGCAGAGGGATACTATAAAGAGGGGAGTCTTCAAATTGCTCCTTTTATTTGGGTGATTTATCAAATGATGTCTCAGCCTGATGTGGAGTTTAAAGATATTAAGCTAGATGGTTGGCATGAGATTGTTAAATCAATTGAAGATAGTTTTAATCTTCCTGAGGAAAAAGTATCTCTTGATAATGCTGCACGTGTAATTAATACATATTTACGAGAGCATATCTTAGAACCTATGGGTATTACCATGTTCCGTGCTGGTGATATTTATGGCTACTGTGGTTTTCAGGCAGAGGAGATTCAGCTAGTTAAAGCTGAGACAATGCCTATTAATGATTTAAAATCTAGCTTTTTCCTCGATGATTTACAGTTGGTGTTACAACACATTGATACATTAAAGGATAAAGATAAGTTATTGTCTTATATCAATAGTCTTAATCAGGATATTGAGCATTATGATTTGTTAAAGGATACTGATCAGATGCGCAAATGGTATAATCCTAAGGTTTTACCATATGGTAGATGGCCTTCAAAGTTTAATTTATCCTTTATGCAGCAAATTGCTGTTAATATTGCTAAGGGGAACCCTAAAGATATTTTTTCGGTTAATGGACCTCCCGGTACAGGCAAAACCACATTATTGAAGGATATTATTGCTAGTAATATTGTTGAACGTGCTGCTAAGTTTTGTGAAAGTAATAATGTAAACGATATCTTTAAGAAAGTTATGGGCCGGGATGGGACATCTTTTTACTATGATATACCTAGTGATATTGCATTATATGGCATGCTAGTGCTTTCATCAAATAATAAGGCCGTTGAAAATATTACATTAGAATTGCCAAATATTTCCTCTGTGGAAGAGGGGACTAATGGGTCTACATTATTTCATCCAGATTCCTCTAATCAACAGGTTGATTTATCTTATTTTGTTAAGGATAAGAAGTATCAATTTGTTAAATCTAATGAGGTATATTTTACCTTTTTAGCAGATCGTTTAGCGGAAAGTAATGAACAATGGGGCCTAATTTCTGCGAGACTTGGTAAGAAGTCTAATATAAACACATTTATGCCAGTATTAGATGCATTATCCTCAGATATGTCCTCTATTATGCGTATGCCTAGTGCTCAAGATGCTTTTGAAAGTGCCAAGAAACAGTTTCAGGCTCAACATAATCTTGTAAAAGCATTATTTACTTATGTAACAGCCTATGAAGAGAATATTCATTTGATTCAAGAATTAAAGGGTAAAATCGATAAATTAAAAGAGGAAGTTCTTGTAATCAATGAACAATTAAGTAAGTATGATGATTTAGATGATAACTTGTTGAAGTTGATAGAGCGTAAAAATAGTATTGAGTCTAAATTAATAGGGTTGAACAGCAAACGTTCTATTATTGATAAGATTTGGAGTGCTACCAACTGGTCTATTTTAGAAGCCATGAGTAATGCTGCATTGTTATCAGTTATTGAAGACGAGACTACAAAGCTTCAAAATGTTAAAGGTGAATTAGATGCATTACACCAGTTGGTTAATGAGCGTGAATCTATAATCAATACGAAAGATGGTTTATTAGCTGATATTAAAGGGCTTGATAATACTCTTCAAAAAATAGAAGAAACACAGCAAGATATTTTAGGTATATTAAAAACTGATAATAAAGACACTATACATTGTTTTGATGATATAGTATCAAATTTAATGTCACTTCATGAGGACCGAGCAGAGGCCCATACAGCGTTCTTATATATGTGCAACTACTTAAATGAATGTAGAGAACGTTTATTATATGATGCTTTACAATTGCAAAAGGCTGTTGTTGTGAGTGATGCTTTCAGAAAAAATATGCAATTACTTAGTCAGTATTGGGGCTCATTAAATGATAGGAAAAATTTACAGAAAAATTTTGACCTTGATGCTATATTCCCTGCATTACTTAATTCCTTGATGATTGCAGTACCAGTTATTTCCTCCACCTTTGCTGCTGTGGAGAGATTTTTGATTAATTGTAAATCTGAAAGTTCGTTAGGTACAATTATTATCGATGAAGCAGGACAAGCGTCACCTCATATGCTTGTAGGGGCATTATTCCGTGCGCAAAAGGCAATAGTAGTTGGTGATCCTAAACAGATTGAACCAGTACAAACTGTACAGGATTTGTTTGTCGAAAAAATTGGTGGCGAAGGTATTGGAAAATATCGGAGTAAAGAGCTATCTGTACAAAGTTTAGCTGATGCACAAAATCCGTTTGGAGGTATTATCAAAAATCTTGATAGTTCTGAATCTTGGGTCGGTTGCCCGCTCGTTATTCATAGACGCTGTAAAGATCCAATGTTTACAGTTGCTAATGAGTTATCTTATGGTGGTTTTATGATTAATAAGACCATGAGTCCTAAAGAACCTATTGATCCATGTAAAGAAAGCTGTTGGATAACTTATGATGCAAGTAATATTGAATCTACTACGGGTAAAGATCGATATATACAAGTACAAGGTCAAATCGCTTTTGAATTAATCCAAAAGTTACGAGCAGGAAATGTGAAATTTAAAGATATCTTTATTATTACACCATTTACTACTGTTGCGTATGGTTTTAAAAAGTATATGGAATTCATTAGTGATGATATCGTCAACTGGACAGATAAAGATAATAAGAGCGGTTGGTTAAAGGATAATATCGGAACTGTTCATACTTTCCAAGGAAAAGAAGCTAAAATAGTTATTTATATGCTGGGCTGCCAAAGTGATGGTTCTGCTAATGGCGCAATTAAATGGGTTAATGCAAATAATGTAAATGTAGCTTTTACAAGAGCAAAAGAATATGTATATGTTATTGGTGATGCTACTAAATGGGCAGAACTCAATAAAAATCTAGCATTTGCTCAAAGATATTTACCTGTTTATACTTTAGAGGATATCTAAAAAATATTAGCTGAAGACGATACTTATAAATGACGAATATATTAAAGGTTATAACAATAAAACAGGGAAAGAAATCCTTTGATTTCTTTCCCTGTTTAGATATGATATAATTTATATCAAAGTGAGGCATAAATGGTTTCGACGCCAGACTTCGCTTCTAGTGTTTAAAATTGAAGAAACGGTCTGACTTCTATGTCGGGCCTTTTTTCATGCTACGATTAGAAAGCTAGCTTTCAGCTAGAGGTCAATCACTTTGCTGCCATGATAATGGTCGCTACAAGTATGCCAAAGGAAATAATTAACGATAACACTTTGAATGTACTCATATTGATCACCGCCAATCTCTAGAAGATTAGCAAAGGCTGGACCCATTTAGAGGCCTCAAGTTCAATATAGTGCCGTCAATTATAAAAGTAAATAGATTAGGGGTTCCTAATAGTCACCTAGGTGACCAATAGGAACCTCTTTCATTTTGTAATGAGTTCGGGGGAATTTAACATTATCTTTTATAAAGAAAACAAGGAAAGAAATCTTTAGATTTTTTCCTGATTTATATATGAGATACTTTATATCGAAGTGAAGCCTAAATGGTTTGGTCGTGATAATGCAGTTACAATTTTTATATTACTAGAATCAAGTATCAGTTATGCAGCCCTCGTTTGCCGTATATTTTTAAGATTATAGCAATAATTGTATTTAATACGAATAGAAGAGCAAAGCATACTAAGGCTGTAGTATATCCATATCCTGCTTCGTGAAAGTATGATACGAGCATAGGGCCAACGATGCCAGCCAATCCCCAAGCAGTTAGAATACGGCCATGAATGGTAGAAAGTTGTCGTATACCGTAGAGATCCGCAAGATATGCTGGCATACAGGAAAATCCACCGCCATAGCATGTGATAATGAGAAGGATTAAAATTTGAAATGTTAGTGCGCTATTTGTTTGGGCGAGTAAATGGAATGCGACGATTTCTATAATAAAGAATAGTATGTAAGTTTGTGCTCGTCCAAGGTAATCGGAAATAGTAGACCATGCGATACGCCCCCCGCCATTAAAGATACCGATGATACCAACTAGCGATGCAGCTGCTGCAGGTGTCATACCAATGGTTTCTTGTGCCATAGGGGACGCTAAGGATAATAGGCCTATACCACAGGTAATATTAACAAAGAAGATCCACCAAAGGGCACTGAATTGCCAAGTTTTCATGGCATCATTGGCTAGCATGCCATGGTTATGAACGTACATGGTGGATTTATCTTTAGTAGTTCGAGTTAGGTGTTTTTGTTGAGGTGCTTTCAAATAGAGAGAAGAGGCGCCCATAACTACGAGATAGATTATACCGAGGATAATGAAATTATCTACCAATCCAACCTGAGCTACGAGGTATTGCATAAGAGGCCCCGCAATGAGTGAAGCAAATCCAAAACCCATAATGGCTAAGCCGGTAGCAAATCCTGGGCGATTTGGAAAGTACTTTACGAGCGTAGACACTGGTGTTATATAACCAATGCCTAGTCCAATACCACCAATGATGCCGTAGAAGAGGTAGAGTAAGGTAAGATTATGTATGCTAAGTGCATAGGCCGTACCGAATAATCCGGTTACCCAGAATAACATAGCGAGAAGGCCACTTTTTTTAGGACCTATTTTTTCTGCAAAGGATCCAAGAAAACCCGCAGATAGTCCGAGCATTAAAATGGCTAATGAGAATGTCCATGTTGTTTGCGATAAGGTAAAACCCATATCTACCATGATTGGACGTGTAAGTACGCTCCATGCGTATACGCTACCAATGGATATGTGTAGACCAATGGCTGCTAATGCAATAAACCAACGATTTCTCATAAGAAAACTCCTTTCGTATAAATGAGATACTCAAATATAGATAAAGAAGCCTTTGTTACGAGAAGTCAATAAAAAAGACCATCTGAACAAAAGCTTGCCCAGACGGTCGGCTATCACACGATGTGTGTGCTACTGTGCATGTAGTCAATTCTACGCATCCGTCAGCCCAGTAGGAATATATCATAAATATAGCAATTGATAATATGTTTTGTCGGTGATCTAAGTCACTATCGTATGCACTATGAAGATTTATAATTGAAACAAGGAAAAAAATCCTTGGATTTCTTTCCTTGTTTAGATATGATATAATTTATATCAAAGTGAGGCATAAATGGTTTGGACGCCAGCTCTCGCTTCTCGAAAATGTATTTGAAGAAACGGGCTGACTTCACAGTCGGGCCTTTTTTCATGCGTTCACACACCGCCAATCCTCGAGTTGATTAGCAAAGGCTGGACATATTTAGAGGCCTCAAGTTCAATATAGTGGTGTTAATAATTAAAGTAAATAGATAAGAGGTTCCTAATAGTCACTTAGGTGACCAATAGGAACCTCTTTCGTTTTGTAATCGTTTTCATAAAATATGTTAAAATACAGTTAATACTACTGTTCAATAGGGGGGACGTATTTATGAAACATTGTATTACATTACTAAGTCTTGGGTTATGTTTAGTGTCACCATTGCTTTCACAAGCTAGCGATATAAAGCCTCTGATACATGTTACGAATGTACATAATGGCCAATATGATGAGGCATTAGATGCTATTACAGACACAAAGATTTATGGCCCTTATCAATTTCGAGTATTAAAGGATGCTATTGAAACGCAGGGCGAAACAAAGGACATTAATGGTAGGGTGTTTAGAACCTCTGATGGGGTATTTATGCATGTAAAGGCTAGATCCGTTGATAATGGCAGTACATCCTTAGATAAAGAGGTTAAGAAAATTATTAAAGATAGAACGATTCCAGAACCTACAGTTAAGATGGTATTACCTGTTAAGCATGATGTAATAGAGGTCAACAATGATGGCGTGCGTAGTTTATTTATGGAATTTATGTATGGGTGGCCATTAGAGTATCGAACGGATATGGTATTAGTTACAGATTATGGAGATACTAGATACTACTATAATTTACAGTTTTATCGACATAAGTTACCTAAAGGTATTCGTATTGAACAGTTGCGCCAAATGATTATGGATGCGCAGTTCAGTCATAAATAAGCTATAATCCTTCAGATCCCAATATTTGTTCAGCCTATTATATTCAGTGGGCCTACAATATTTAGCTAAATAGGTATAGTAAAAGCAAATAGTAAAGAGGTTCCCAATAGTCAACTAGTGACCATTGGAAACCTCTTTTATTGTGTTTGTATTATATAGTTATAAAACTATTACAAAATACTTTTACCCATAGGGAATATAGTTTTACCGAATACTTTGTTTACAAGTACCGCACCGGAACCGTAGAAGCCCAAGAGGGAGATGAATAATTCAGACCATGCTGTAAGAGCGAAGAAGCCTGTGCGACCACCTAAAAATAAGTCTGTTGAAAGTCCGAAGAATAGGAAGCAGATAAGAACCATGATAGTAAATACAACTTTGTTTGTTTTCAAAGATGCGATTGTACCAAAGATGGAGAAAATCAAAAAGCCTAAAAATGCGAATGCTAATTGTGTTACATCAAAACCTTTTTGTAGTTCTGCACCAAAGGCGCCCATTTGAATGAGCCATACACCTGCCATAGTGGACCAGAATAAGCCGTATGCACCGAATACAACGGAACCGAAAGCATTGTTCTTCTTGAAATCAAAATAACTTGCAATTATTTGGCCCAAAGAACCTAATAAAACTGCCCAAGGGATAAAAACGGATGTTGTTGGGCCAGACCAGCCTACGCGGGACGTGGATACCACAAAACATACAACAGCGAGACCAAGTAGACCAAGACCAGTAGGATCCGCTACATTTTCACTCATTTCAACTTTTCTTACTTCCTTTCCATTTGTTTCTCATTTCTCCGTCAACTAACTACAACTACACAGTCAAATCTTCACATGATTACAACTATTGTTATCTCCTATTAAATACTGTGTGTACTGAATTGACAGATAACCATTGTGAAAGTACTGCCACATAAATGTAACATATATCACAGTTTTAGGGCAATAGAGTGAGTCATAGATGTATGCCTAAAACGCATATAAAGAAATACGTTAAAAACATATAAAAAGCGAAGAAATAATGAGGAATAAGATTTTAACCTTATATATTTCTACGCTTTTATCAGAATTAGTATTTAATGTATATAAATTTGTTATAGATTAAGGAGTACAATGCTATCTAGGATATTATTTAACTCTTGTCGATGTATTTGGTGCATAGGACCTAGGTATTTCCTAATTGAGTTCAATTATGAAATTATATTCACATAATCATTTATTAGAATTAGTGATAAATGATGTGTTGATATATGATGTACGTTGAGAAAATCAAAAGGCTTAGCGCATAATTTTTAACATTTTGACAAGCCCTATGTAATAGGCGTACCCTTTAATTAGAAACATTTGTTATTATGTGATGTATTTTTTGTGTTGTTATGTAAAAGGGGCGTAGAACATGGAAAAGAAAATGGGGCAACAGCCAAGCAGGTATAAAGCTCTCTTGACTGCTGTTTTAGTAACAAGTACGTGCGGTTGTTTATGGGGTAGTCCTGTTTATGGCGAAACTCCTGTTACTGATGGTAATGGTAATGAGTATTTAGCTAGTGATAATACCAATATTACCGGTAAAAAGAATACGGTAACTAGTGGTAAAAATGCTACTATCGTAGGGGATAATAACACAATCAGTAAAACCTTTCCAAACGAGAAGGGGAAACCAGTTAACTCCATGGGCAGTGAAGATGTGCGAATTGTAGGTTCAAACAATACCGTTCAAGGTAGTCGTAGACAGCATGTTATTGGTGACAATAACACATTAATTGCTCGTGATAAGGGAACTGTTACGGATTATAAGCATAAAACAGGGCGGGAGTCGAATACGTCTGATTTGACAATCGGTAGAGGCAATTTCCTTCGTGGTAATGATACCTATCGAAATGAATGGGATTCATTGACCGTTATTGGGAACAATAACAAAGCTGAATATAGTGTAGAGTCTGCTGGCGGTCCTGCTGCAGGTATTGTTATCGGGGACAATCAAAATCTTGATACCATAAGAGATTCTGTTGTTATAGGCAGTATGTCTCCGGCGGAACAGGCCGAAAAATCAGAAAGTGATCCGAGGGATAAAAAATATACAGTCGGTAGAAGTAGTACTATCATTGGATATCACTCAGCCAATTCTTCAGGAGGCAGTGTAGTCATTGGTAATCACTCAAAGGCAAATAGTATTTTCCAAACCCTAACCGGTCATGGTTCCGTTATAGAGGGCGGAACGGAAATGAGTCGTTCATCGGGAGCATTTTCGTCATCCTATGGTAGTTTTAATAGTATTGAAAGTACTTCAACTGAAAATGATGAAGCCGATAGTATCGGTAATACGATAACCGGTAGTTTGAATAGAGCCTCTGGATCAACAGGAACCATGATTGTAGGTTCCGGGAATGAAGTAACAAATTCTAAGGCCTCTGTGATACCTCTTCCTGAATTAGGGACTACTTTGGGGAACTTTTATCTTGAAAGCGCTGAAATAGCCGGTATGGATAAGATAAATGGAAATCATGAAGGAACCGTAGAGGCTGGTCGTAAAAACATGAAGGCCTATATGGCGGGTCATGCCGGAGCCGTATCTATTTTAGGCAATAGTAATAGCGTTGATTATACGATGCGTTCCCAAATATCGGGTACTAATAATGCGTTAAAAGGCCAAGAAGGGCACATGAATGTTTATAATAACATGAGTGGATATGGCAATGAAGGTAGTAACATTAGCCGAACTACAATAGTTGGGACAGGTAATAGTCTAAAAAATGGCGAAGACAATGTGGTTATCGGTGATTTTCATAAGCTTGATGGTGGCAAACATAATGTCGTACTAGGCTCTATGGCTTCAGAGGAAAAAGAAGTAACAAAGACCCTTAAAAATTCTTGGGATGGTAGTGAAACTAAATATACGGTTAAGGAAATAGTTCCTACGAGACGCAATACGGCTAATATTGAAAATGCTGTTATGCTCGGATATAATACGGATGTTAAAAATAATGGTGGTGTAGCGTTAGGTAGTGATTCAGTAGCCTCTAGAGATAAAGGGATTGCTGGCTATGATCCTTCTAGAAATGCTACCTCTACAGAAGGTTCCCCAACTTGGAAGTCCACAGCAGCAGCCCTTTCGGTAGGAGATTCAACAGGGAATACGGTTTTGACACGCCAAATTACGAATGTTGCAGCCGGTAGTGAAGATACAGATGCGGTCAATGTAGCTCAATTAAAACGGATTGCCACAGAATCTGCATCTACTATGGAACACCGATTCAGTCAAGTGGATACTCATATTAATCAGGTGGATAGTCGAGTTAAGCGTGTAGGGGCAGGCGCGGCAGCACTAGCTGCACTACATCCACAGGAGTTTGATCCATATGATAAATGGAATATTGCTGCCGGGTATGGCAATTATCGTGGCGCTAATGCCATGGCGCTTGGTATTTTCTATCGCCCTAATAGTAAAGCTTTATTCTCTGTTGGCGGAAGCTTCGGTGGAGGCGAAGATCTCCTTAATCTAGGTGTTAGTTTGAAATTTGGCAAAGGTAATCCTTATGCGGAGTATTCCAAGGCAGGGCTTATTAAGGTTATTAACGACCAAGATGAAAAGCTTAAACAACAAGACGAAAAAATCAATACCATGCAAGAACAAATTAATAAAATGATGGCTAAATTAGATCTTTAATATAGCTTTCTGTATTTATACACAGCCGACTATGTTACAATAATGTAATGTGGTTGGCTGTTGTATTATGCGAGGTAACTTATGACTGAAATTCAACTTGTGACCATCAGGAACCTCTTTTGTCGTGCAAGTAATTTATATAGTTATAAAACTATTACAAAATACTTTTACCCATAGGAAATACAGTTTTGCCAAATACTTTATTAACTAATACAGCACCGGAACCGTAGAAGCCCAATAGGGAGATGAATAGTTCAGACCATGCTACAAGAGCAAAGAATCCTGTGCGACCACCCAAGAATAGATCTGTTGAAAGACCAAAGAATAGGAAACAGATTAGTAGCATAATAGCGAATACAACTTTATTTGTTTTCAAAGATGCAATAGTACCAAAGATAGAGAAGATTAAAAAGCCCACAAAAGCGAATGCTAATTGTGTTACATCGAAACCTTTTTGAATTTCAGGACCGAAGGCACCCATTTGAATCAACCAAATACCAGTCATAGCGGACCAGAATAAACCGTATGCACCGAATACAACGGAGCCGAAAGCATTGTTCCTCTTGAAATCAAAATAACTTGCCATTAATTGGGCCAAAGAACCTAATAAAACTGCCCAAGGGATAAAAACGGATGTTGTTGGGCCAGACCAGCCTACGCGGGACGTGGATACCACAAAACATACTACAGCGAGACCAAGTAGACCAAGACCAGTAGGATCTGCTACATTTTCGCTCATTTCAACTTTTCTTACTTCATTTTCCATTTGTTCCTCATTTCTCTGTCAACTAACTACAACCATACAGTAAAATATTCACATGATATTGTGCGGTTATCTTCTGTTCAATACACTAGCTATTGAATTGACGGCGTATCTATGTGAAAGCACTGCCCTACAAATGTAACATACATCACATTTTTAAGACAATAGATCTGGTATAGGAGCTATGCGTAAAATATATAATGTGAAAAATGAAATAAAATTGAGTAAATAAAAGAAAAACCGTACAAAATGAGAAGTTTAAAATTTTAACTCCTATTTTTGTACGATTTTAATTTATAAATCTCTTATGTATATGAACTCTTATGTATATGAATTTGCTATAGATTATTGATAAGAATTTAGAATATATCAATGACTATACTCAATATATGAGTAGTGCCTTGAATATGACTAATCTTATTATAAATTCTATGAAACGGTGTATATATTATTTATTTAAGGTTTCAATAATGCTTAGAATATCATCTGCTTTTCGGGCAATATGTGTTACGCCTAGTTCTTGGTGGAGGGATTCTTCTCTAAAGCCCCATGTAACACCGATACAGAGTAGACCAGAGTTTTTCGCAGTAGCTACGTCAACTTCAGAGTCACCTACATAAATAGATTCTTCTGGTGTAGACCTTAGTTCTTTTAACGCTTGAAGTACCATGTCTGGTGCTGGTTTACGTTGTAAGCCAGGTCTTTCACCAATGGCAACAGGTAAGCGGTCGCCAAAGTACTCTTTATTGAGTGGTGTTACACCTTCTTGGATTTTGTTGGATACGATAGCTAATTTATAGCCCTTTTCACGTAATACATCTAGCATATCTAGGATGTCTGGGTAGGGCGCTGTTGTGTCTTTTAAATGCTTACCATAGTAAGCTTTGAATTCCTCAATGTATGGCTCTAATTCATGATCAGCTACTGTACTTGGGAGACACTGACGCATTAAATATGTTACTGCATTACCGAGTGCTGCTTTTATCTCTGCTAGAGATTTTTCCGGGAAGTTATGTGTACGTAGAACATGATTTACGGCGTTAGCTAAATCTGTAGCCGTATTGAGCAATGTGCCGTCGCAGTCAAAAACGATAGTCGTATATTTCATAGGAGCCTCCGATATTAAATCAATATGTACTTTTTAAGTATATGATAAATATGTAGAAAATCAAGAGAATAGACCTATTAGTTACTATAATTGTGTTACAATAATAAGGAGTATAAGTACAGTGTATAGGAGGCGTAGTATGACTGAAATACAAGCTCTTTTATTGATAAAATCTATTCTTGAGTCCGCAGATATTCATGGTATTGAAAACATTTTGGCTAAGGATTGTGAATACATGTCCACAGGTCGAGGTATTATCGGTCGTAATCGAAATGAAACGATTGAGTTTTTGTCCTCTATGGCTGAGTCTATTAAGGCTGATAATGTGCCTGTTACGTGCAAGGTCATGCATATTACCGATGTGTATGAGGAGGATGCGCTATTTCACGAGGGTCGTCATGGTTTAACCGTTTCTTATGAAAGTGACGATAACTATGTGTACATGATTTTTGTAGACGTAAATGATGAAGGCCTTGTAGATCGTATCGTTTCAAGCCAAGAAAATTATAGTATTGAGTATGATGATCTTCGTTTTGGCACTGATGAAAGCGAATATGCTTTTATTTCTGCACCAACCACTGTGAAAGACTGGATTACAGTCCTTAGTATGTGGTTAGAAACGGCAAATGTAGATATTGATGATTTCTATCAATATATCGATGAAGACACGCGCGTTGTATTCCAAAAAGGTGATGCTGAATCCATTACCCTTGAAAGCGGTCTTGATGTAGAGGATTACTTTGATCAATTAATGAATCAACACTTTGATGCGGTGCCTCATATCATTCGAGATGAAGAGGATGGATTAATCTTAACCTACGGCCCTATGAGTGCCATTGCTACCCTCAATGAAGAGGGAGCATTAGCTCTTATCAGTATCTATATCGACACCCGTGATGAAGATGAAGCGACTGAAGAGGTTGGTTATATCGAAGAGGACTTAACGAAGGAAACTATTATTGAAGAGGATCTATATTAGTCGATACTACTCATTTGATATATCTAATCTAATTAGGATTAATAGATAAAACTTAGGATTAATAGATAAAACAAAAACTACCAATTAAACATATATCTTTTAAACAGACCTTCTACTAAGGAAGGATAAGCCACTAGATATTATGAATAACTGGTAGTTTTTTGTATTATTTACATTTCGTCATGGCCTTTAATGAGACCAGCTTTTTTCTTTTTCCAGTAGGAGTAGTAGAATGGCAAGATTACGATACAGCCGCCTAGCCCCCATAATAATTGATTTGTTTGTGCTTGTGCCAACATCCAAAGGGATGTGCCGATAGCAATGACAGGAATTAAGTAGCCACCAGGAATTGTGTAGGAGCGAGCTTTATCAGCCCATTTGCGGCGGAAGATAATGACAGCTAAACACGTTGGTAGATATTGTGTAAAACGAGATACCGCGCTGATTGCTGCTAGTGTTGTAAAGGAACCGGACCAGGCAAGTAAAACACTAGCAATGGCAGTAACGATAGCTGCTACATATGGTGCATTGTAACGATTACGTTTTGCCAAAGCACTTGGTAACATACCATCCTCTGCCATGGATGTTGCCACACGAGGAGCATAGTAAGCTTCGGCAAAGTTGATACCACCCATAGAGATCAATGTACCTATTAATACGATATACATACCAATAGGTCCAACGATCACATTGAATGCATCTTGTACTGGAGCCTTGGTATTTGCTAAGTCAGTACCGAGTACACCAATAGATACGGCGAGGATTGCCATATACAGAACGGATACGAGAAGCATACACATGATAATAGCACGTGGTAAATTCTTTTTTGGATTTTTCATATCTTCTGCAGCAATGGCAATAACTTCAAATCCTGTATACGCAAAGAATAGAAGTACTGCTGCTTGTGCAAATGATCCATCTACATAGGTATCTTGTGGGAATACAGGCGTAAAGTTAGCACCATTAATAAAGAAGATACCAATTGCAATGAATAGGGTAAGCGGAACTAACTTAGAGATAGTAATTAAGTTATTAACGAATTTTGATACATTAACACCAAATATATTTACAACCGTAAGACCTACAATTAAGATAAATGAAATGACATCCTTTGCAAAATCACCACTTAAAGCTGGTACTGCAGCACCTAATGCTGTAGCAAAGCCAACGGCCATAGCCGCCCATGCAATAACGGTTACGATCCATTTTAGAACACCTACTTCAAAGGCCCAGAAATCACCTAATGCATGTTTTGCATATAGATAAGGACCTCCATTACGTGTAAATAGGCTGGCTGCCTCTGCAAAGCAAAGGGCGATACAACCTGCGATAATGGCGTCAAATAATAGGACGCCTAAGCTAGCGGAACCAATTATAGAATATGCTTTGTTTGGTAGTAGGAAAATACCTGTTCCTACAATACCATTGATGCCTAGGAGTACAATACTCCAAAAGCCAAATTTTCCTGTTTCTTTCATGATACAATCTTCCTACTATTTAGTTATATTTTCTCGAACTGCTTTTACGAATGCAGTAAATAAACGCTTGGCATTATCGTCATTTGTAGACATCATTTCTGGGTGGAACTGACAGGCTACTAACCAAGGATAAGATGGATCCTCTAAACCCTCTACAGTACCATCCTTAGCTCTTGCTACAACTTGTAATCCTCTACCGACATTTTTAACTGTTTGGTGATGATGGGAGTTCGTAATCCAAGTATTGCAACCTATAGCACTAGCTAGTTTTGATTTGGAATCAATTTCTACAGTATGGGTGCCAAGAGAAGGTGTTTGATTCTGAGAGTGTTTTATTGTACAGTTTTGATCATATTTTAAATCTTGGAATAAAGAGCCGCCACGATATACATTTAAGATTTGTAAACCACGACAGATACAAAAGATGGGAATTTGTTTTTCTTCTGCTGCTTTGATTAAAGCAAAATCGAATTGATCGCGCTCCGGAAATACATCACCAAGACCTTGCAAAGGTTCTTCTCCATAGTGAAGAGGGTATACATCATGACCGCCGGATAATAGCAAGCCGTCAAGCCTTGCTACCGTTTCGCGAGCTACATCAAGATTTTCGGTAAATGGAATTATAATAGGAATGCCACCAGTCTCCTCAATAGAACGAGGATAATCTTGGTTTACGTAAGAACGTAATAAATCTACGTAAGGTCCACCATTATCTCGTAAGATATTGCCAGATATGCCAATGAATGGTTTCGTCATAATATCACCTCATATGTGTAAAAATCTGTACAACCTGATGTTAGTGTATCAGATTTTTATGGATAAAAACACTACTAATAGATATAATTATAAGACTTATAATAGAGAAAATATGTTAAAGTTGATACATTTTACTATATTTTCTTTCCAGATATAGTTGTATCTGTTTATTGCGAAACATGGTATGATAGACTACGAATGAACTGTGCGGGAGGTTTACTATGGTTTTTCTAACATCCTTACAAAGTATCATACCTATTGTACTACTTATTTTGTTAGGATATATATTAAAAGGGCGGGGCATGTTTAACCCCACTTTTAGCGGTAACTTATCGCGATTTATCATGTCGGTTGCATTACCAGCGGGAGTATTTGTATCTGTATTGCATCACTTACATACTTCAGATATTTGGAATTTACGATATGGCATGTTAGTGGTTGTCCTAACATATGTTATCGCATATATCGTAGCGTTTATCATGATGAAAATGTTGAAAGTTCCTAAAGGACGACGTGGTATTTTTATCAATATGGTAGTAAATGATAACTGCTTGTTTATTGGGTTACCAGTGCAAATTGCACTCTTTGGTCAAGATGCGCTGCCGTATTTTCTGTTATATTACATCGGTAACACTATTTCCGTATGGATGGTGGGGGTATTCCTTATAGAACTAGATCCACTGCCAAATTCTGAAGTAAATTTTAATAATGGCTCCAATAAGATTGATAGTATAAATAATAGTTCAGAATCTACTGAAGGTAAAAGCAAGAAACCTAAATTTGATTGGAAGAAGTTATTACCACCACCTTTGATAGGTTTTTTTGTGGCATTAATCTTCTTGTTCTTTGAAATTCCTTTACTTCCAATTTTGCATACTACCTTGAATTACTTAGGCGATATGGTAACCCCATTGTCGTTAATCTATATTGGTATTGTGCTTCATGATGCGGGCTTAAAAAGCATGCGTTTAAATAAAGACTCCATCGGTGGGATTGTAGGACGATTTGTTATTTCCCCGATTATCATGTTCTGTTTGATTATGGTTTTACAATATGGAGCAGGCATAGTTCTAGAACCAATTGCAATCATTACCTTTGTTGTACAATCAGCAGGACCTGTTATTGCAGTATTGCCAATTGTAGCTAATGAATCAAAAGCTGATTTGCCATTTGCTACAGGTCTAGTCATGATTAGTACCATCCTATTTGTTGTAGTAATTCCAATCATAATGGAAATTTTAACAATGATAGGTATACAGGCTTAAAATAAGGAGAAGATTAAAATAAGTAAATAAAAAAATAGGTTCCTAATGGTCATATAGGTGACTATTAGGAACCTATTTTTATGTAAGTATATACAGCTTATCTAAAGAATCTACCCACTAGAGGCATGCTAGCACCATCGTTTTTATTGAGGCCTTTTAAAAGGACCATGATAATTACGTACAGTAGCAATCCTTCAATACCAGTGAGTATAAAGTTGGCCCACATTGGTAGGATGTCTATTAAGTAATGGTAACTCATGAAAATAAGTATACCCATGACACCGGCACTGACCACGTTTTTCCAAAGAAGGGAAATATCAAGGAAGTAGCCTGTGTATTTTTTGATATAAATTAAGTTGAGTAATGCGGCAAAGCCAATATCAGCAACGGTTGCCCAGGCGGCACCGCCGATGCCCAGCCAAGGAATAGCAGTCAGTGTCCAGTTAAGGATAACCTTGATTATGAGGGAAATCCCCATATTTATGACTGGAATACGTGGCCTGTTGAGCCCTTGTAAGATACCTGTTGTTACTTGATGTACACCTAGGAAGAATATAGAGAACGCCGTGATTTGCGTTGCTAGTTCTGCCTTAGGCGCATTGTAAATCAGTGTAACAGTGGGGGCAGCAAGTACATATAATAGCACTGTAAATGGTACGGTTGCCATAAATGTTAGTCGCATAGAGCCTGCAGTGCGATCATAGATACCTTGATGATCGCGTTTTGCAAAGGCATGAGAGATAGCTGGTACAATGCTTGTCGCAAGGGCTGCGGTAATGATGGTAGCCAAGTTGATGAGTGGCACCGCCATCCCAGTAAGGTAACCGAAGAGCTCTGTTACTTCGTTCATCGGGAACCCCGCATCTAATAAGCGACGTGGTACGATAAGTAAATCGAGATTCGCCGTCAACGGTAACATGATACTTGCTAAGGAAATTGGTATGGACAATGTTAAGAGTCGTGACAAAATTTCTTTAGCTGATTCACGAGGACCATCATAGCTTTCACCAGTACTACTAGCCTTAGGTAATTTGTAGTAATAATACAATAGCACCAGGAAGGCCCCAAAAGCACCTACACCTGCACCCAAGCTAGCGCCACCTGCCGCGGCCGGTAAGCCGTAAGGTAATAAAATAGCAGCAGCACCGAGCATAACGATAACTCGTAGTAATTGTTCTACAATTTGGCTAATCGCCGTGGGCGTCATCATTTCATAGCCTTGAATATACCCGCGGAAACAGGAAATCCATGTTACAAAGAATACTGCCGGAGCGAGCGCGATGATAGAGTAGTAGGCACGGCTTTCAGCAATGAGACCACTAGAGATTAACCAATCTGCACCAAAGTACATGGCAAGACTGGCGATAAAACCTGTTATAGTCAACATTGTAAAAGAAATATTGAATACTCTCTTAGCACCACCAAAGTCGTGTAAGGCTAATCGTTCTGCCGTCAAAATAGAGATGGCAATCGGCACACCTGCGCTCGAAATTTGTAATAGTAACAAATAGATAGGAAAGGCCATCTGATAGATACCGATGCCTTCACCACCTAAGATGCGAGATAGAAGAATCCAGTTGATACTACCGATGGCTTTCACTACGAAACCGGCAATTGTTAAAATTAAGGTTCCTTTTAAAAATCCACTAGCCATTGATTATAGTTTGTTAGAAGAACCTAATACATTTTTGATTTTGTGAGCTACCATGCCTTTAATAGCATCACGAGCAGGTCCTAAATATTTACGTGGGTCAAATTCGGATGGATTTTGTGCCAAGTATTCGCGTACAGATGCAGTCATAGCAAGGCGAAGGTCTGTATCGATGTTGATTTTGCAAACCGCCATTTGAGCTGCTTTGCGAAGCATTTCTTCAGGTACGCCTTGTGCACCAGGGATGTTGCCACCAAATTCATTACATTTTGCTACGAATTCAGGCAATACGGAGGATGCCCCATGCAATACGATTGGGAAGTTAGGCAATAATTCGCCAACTTTTTTCAAACGATCAAAATCGAGGTAAGGGTTGCCTTTGAATTTGTATGCACCGTGGCTAGTACCAATAGCGATTGCTAAGGAGTCTACACCTGTGAGATGGACAAACTCAGCAGCTTGTTCAGGATCAGTGAAGCGAGCATCTGCATCAGATACGTTTACATCATCTTCAACGCCTGCTAAACGGCCCAATTCTGCTTCTACTACAACGCCGTGAGCGTGAGCATATTCAACAACTTGTTTTGTGATTTTTACATTTTCATCGAAATCATGATGAGATGCATCAATCATAACAGATGTAAAACCACCATCTACACAGTCTTTACAAATTTCGAAGGAATCGCCGTGGTCAAGGTGAAGAGCGATTGGTAGATTGCTGTCTTCAAGAGCGGCTTCCACAAGTTTTACAAGGTAAATATGTTTAGCATATTTACGTGCGCCTGCAGATACTTGCAAGATAAGAGGAGATTGTTCCTCTTTTGCTGCATCTACAATACCTTGTACGATTTCCATGTTGTTTACATTGAAAGCGCCAACAGCATAGCCGCCTTCATAGGCTTTTTTGAACATTTCTGTAGTAGTAACTAATGGCATGTTGTCCTCCTTGGCCATAGGGCCTGTTATATCATGTTATTAATACCGTGACTGCTAATATTTCTAGCTTGTAAGAACTAGATGAATTTCTGTTATTGCAATCATATATCAATTCAAGTTAAGTATATCAAGAAACACTATAAAGGGCCAATATTTTTTGTATAACTTATGCATAAATTTCGTCTTATTTTGTGACCCATATGGGTTATTTCTGTGTGTTAGCATTTATTTAGTGGTGTTATATCAGATCAATCATTCAGCAATACATTCATATCCTCTGGCATCTCTGCATGCAGTTCGAGCCATTCATTTGTTATGGGATGGTAAAAGCTTATGCGCGATGCATGCAGTGCTTGGCGTTGAATAGATTCTAGATGACCACCGTATAAGTCATCACCAGCTAGTGGATACCCTAGTTGAGATAAATGAACTCGAATCTGATGAGTGCGCCCTGTGTGTAATAAGCATTGCACATGAGTAAAGTGATTATAAGCTATTATAGAGTTGTCAGCTGGACATATATTACTATTATTAATCATATCATCAGAGTTGTTTTTACTATAGTTAATTTTACTTATATTTTTACTAACTACTGTTATATCCGTGCGAGCCGGCTTTCCTTGGTCTGTACAACAACGTTCAATGATACTGCCTGGTTTACGACCTATAGGCCAGTTAATGCTTATAGGCACAGAAGGGAGATGTCCTTCTACAATGGCGTCGTAGCTTTTGTAAAAATGGGTGTGTTTTTTATCAAAAGCATGTTGTACTACGGATGTCTTAGCAATGATGACAATACCAGAGGTATCCTTATCTAATCGATGTACGGGATGAAAATCATAATGCTGATGTGTTTCTTGGTAGTAATAAAGTACACCATTTGCTAGCGTATGATCTCGTATGGTAGAAGTAGGGTGCATAAGAATACCAGCCGCCTTATTAATGACTAAAATATATTCGTCCTCATATATGATATCTAGTTCCATAGGGCTTAAACTAAACTCTTGCTCTGGTGTTAACTTCATAATGAGATGATCACCACCATGAACGAGCGTATTCCAGGTAGCAGGTTTACCATTAACTGTTATGATACCATCACTTCGTAAACGTCGTCTCATGCGATGGGAGATATGCTGTTGTTTTATAATATGATTTATAGATTGTGTGTGTACATCAAAATCTACAATTAAGTCGATTATTGTTGCTGTTTTCATACGTATTATTATAACAAATAAAATAAAAATGAAGAATTTTTCATAGTTCGTTGTTTTTATGAAGGTCCATATAGTATAATTTGAATTATTAAATTTTATACATTATTTATGTGTGAACTTTTTTTACTGTAAAACTGTGTGTTTAGTTATAACAGTATATTTTATGAACTATATATGTATGTTAACGACTGTATGGTTATAGCTTATTCTATAAAAGGAGAGGTTTATGAATATTAACAAGAAATCTGTATTAGTCGCATGTGTGTTAGCGGCTATGTCTACAACAACTTTTGCGGCATCTACTACAACATCTACTAGTAGCACAACGGTAACAAACCACGATACACCAACATCTACTAGTACACGTGTAACTCGTGAGGAACATACAACGACTACATCAACTTCTACTGTTCGTACAGAGAGCTCTAGCTCCTCTAAAAGCACAAAAGCTAGCGTAGGAGTTATGACTCCTCAAAAAATTGAAGAGCGTAGTGCACTTTCTGGCTATATCGCAGCTGATGTGGCGAGCGCATTAAACCCTTATCGCAATGCTCCTAAATCTTTAAAATCTGGTAAAGGCACTACTTTCAAAAATGACGAAGTCCTTGAACATGGTGTATTAGCAGCTATGAAACAAGGTGGTAAATGGGGTGTTATCCGTCCAGATGGTACCGTTGCTATTGAGCCTAAATATAAAGAAATTAAAGATGTTGATTATAAAACGGGCAATGTGTTAGCTCAAGTAGATAAGAAAACAGACACTTGGGTTACTCCTAAAGGTGTAGAAATCTCTGAAGAGGAAGCTTTAAAAGAACGTGTAAAACAAGAAGCAACTCAAGAGTATGCAAGTGATTCTTATGTAGAGTTTAAAGAAAAAGGCAAATATGGTTTTAAAACTACTGATGATAAAGTAGTGATTGCTCCACAATTCCGTCAAATCGTGACTGGATTTAGCGAAGACCGTGCTTTTGTTAAAAATGCTAAAGGTAAAATCGTAGCTATTGATGGTACTGGTAAAGAATTATTTAATGCTCCATCTAAAGAGGTATATAGATACCGTAATGGTCTTGCTGAATACCGTCGCTCTGTGAGTGGCTTTAATTTAGGTGGCCTTGTAGGCGGCTTCATCGTGGGCGGTATCCTTGGAGGTGCGCTTTTAGGTGGTCAACATTATCACGTAGGTGGTTTTGCCTATGATGGTGCAAAACGTGGCTATATTGATCGTTCTGGTAATATTGTAATCGACAGCAAAAAAGATAAAGTATGGCCTATCACAGCTTATGGTACGGTAATTAAAGATGCTGGTAACTTATACTTTGTGAACCGTAAAGGTGAAGTTGTTATTCAACCAGGCGATTACGATGCAGGTGAAATGGATAAATTAAATGGTCTATTAGCGTTAAGAGACAATAAGACTGAGAAATGGGGCATTTTCGATGTATCAACAGGTAAGCAAGTAGTAACCTTCAAATATGATTCTATTTCTTTTGCAGGGACTGATCGTTTAGTAGTTGTGAAAGATCATGTTAAAAACCTTATCGATATGAATAGTGGTAAATCTTTGTATTCTGCTCAAACAGAAGCAACTATTGAACCGTTCAACAACGATACTGTAACATGGGTTCATACTGGTAAAGAGGGCTATACAATCATAGATAATAATGGTCATATTTTATTTAAAGATACAAACAAAATTATTGAAGACGCTAAGTCCTTTAACCATGGTTTCAGTTCTGTTAAGTCTAAAGGCAAATGGGGAATTATGAACTCCAAAGGCGAATGGCTTGTACAACCTACATATGATGCGGTAAACGTTTTATAATATAATTGGTTGTAGAATTCCTTTGAATTTGTATTGTCTTTAGTTTTGGCTTAATTAGTATTTTAGTTATAGTTCTTAGCTATAAACTAAATACAACGTAATATCGTTATACAGAAACTAGCAATGTACATATATTATGTATGTTGCTAGTTTTTTTATTATTTGTCTTGTGTATTGCATAACCGTATTAGAGAACTTTCACTATACTTATAAAAACCTTATTAATACATAGCTAACAATTATAATTAAGAAAATCGATTTACCTAGAAAATAAGCGTATTTTAAGGTATAATTATAGAGATGTATTCCGATTTGGTGTAGTTTTACACTTTCATTTGGAATATGAGGATGATGAAAGTAATGCTATGAACCTTATGCCCAACAGGTTCAGGTGTAGGAGGTATAAAATGGCTAAAGATTGTTCCTTTGATGTTGTGTCTGAAGTGGATATGCAGGAAGTGGATAATGCGGTAAACCAAGCGAAAAAAGAGATTGGTACGCGCTATGATTTCCGTGGCTCTAAAGCAGAAATTAGTCTTGAAGGCGACACTATCAAAATCATCGGTGATGATGAATATAAATTGAATGCCATTATCGATGTTTTAAAAGGCAAGATGGTTAAACGTAACGTAGCAATTAAAAATCTTGACTACGGTAAAGTTGAACCAGCAGCAGGTGCAACAGTTCGCCAAATCATTACTATTAAAAAAGGCATTACTAAAGAAAATGCTAAAGAAGTAGTAAAAGCAATTAAAAACATGAAAATTAAGGTACAAGCATCTATCCAAGAGGATCAAGTGCGCGTATCTGGTAAGGATAAAGATGATTTGCAAGCAGTAATCCAAATGCTAAAACAATTGGATATCCCTGTAGAATTGCAATTCGTTAACTTCCGTTCTTAATACTATATGTCCATAGGATAGGTTAGTTAGACTCGTTTGAGTTTCTAATACTATCAGTGTAGGAGGCCTTATGAAAGTGGAGGACATGAAGGGTGGATATACCACAGGTTCATGTGCTACGGCAGGTATGAAAGCTGGTTTATTGGCCCTCTTAGATAAGAATATTGTGGACCAAGTGGTTATTGAAAATCCTCAAGGGCAGTATATTGAGGTGCCTATTAAAGCGGTAGAGGTTATATCCGATACAGAGGCGAAGGTGACCGTCATGAAAGACGGCGGTGACGATCCTGATGTAACTCATGGCAATGATGTGGAAACGACAGTGACCCTTGATAATACTGGTGAACTGCGATTCCGAGCCGGCTTTGGTGTAGGTACCGTAACGAAACCAGGCCTTGCTATGCCACCAGGAGAACCGGCTATCAATCCAGGGCCTCGGGCAATGATGAAGCTAGTTTTTGAAGAACATTGTGTCCATGGTCAAGGTGTAACGGTAACCGTTAGTGTTCCTAATGGTAAGGTATTAGCTAAGAAAACCTTGAATCATACGCTTGGTATCGAAGGTGGCATTTCCATTATTGGTACTACAGGTATTGTTAAGCCTATGAGTGAAGAAGGGTTTAAGAACTCGTTAGTGCCACAGTTGAAAGTTATGAAGGCTAACGGATGTGAAACAGCTGTTCTCGTACCGGGGCGTATCGGTCAAGATCTTGCAGAGCAAGTATTAGGTATTCATAAGAACCAAATGGCAGAAACGAGTAATTTTATCGGATTTATGCTTGAAAAGGCTGTACAGATTGGATTCAAGCGAATCTTAATCATCGGTCATATCGGTAAATTAATCAAACTAGCTAGCGGTAGCTTCCATACTCATAATCGCATGAGTGATGGACGTATGGAAAGTATCGTGGCCTATGCTGCCTTAGAAGGAGCATCCCAAGAGGTGTGTGAAGAGTTATTTAATTGCCAAACTACAGAGTCTACATTCCCTATCTTGGAGCGAGAAGGATTGACTGGTGTGTACCAACGTGTTGTAGATCGTGCCTCTCTACGTAGTGAGCGCTATATTGCTAACGAAGCAGAGGTGGGCATCATCATTACGACCTTAAAGGGCGAAATCTTGGCAATGGATAAGCATGCAAAAGAGATAGGAGAACTTGAACATTGGCACATACCTTGTATATCGTAGGCATTGGTCCGGGTAATCCTGATTATGTGGTGCCTAGAGGCCTTAATTTAATTAAACATGCTACAGTATTGGTAGGCAGTGAACGGTCCTTAGAGGACTTTCAAGAGCCTGGACAAATTACATATCCTGTAACGGGTAAACTTAGTTTATTAGCCGAACAAATTGAGCAGGAGCTCAAGAGCCATGACGTGGTGGTCATGGTTAGTGGTGATACAGGCTACTATAGCTTGTTGCCCTATTTAAAGAAGAAATTTACTGCTAATCCTATTGAGGTGGTACCAGGTATTAGTTCTATGACCTTTGCCTTTGCCCGACTCAATGAGGTATGGCATGATGCGGATTTAATGAGCTTTCACGGTCGCCAACCGGCACCAGAGAAACTCGTATATGAAGTAGGTAAAAAGATGGGATTCTTAACTGACCCAGAATATAATCCAGCGCATATTGCGCGTATTTTAATAGATGCAGGTTGGCCAAAAGAAACGAGAGCGGCAGCCCTTGAGCGCTTGAGTTATGATGATGAAAAAATCGTAGACTCTACGCTAGAGGTGTTAACTGAGCTTGAAGGCTTTGGTCATTCTGTAATGGTGGTACTAGGATGAGACATTTTTTCGGAATTCCTGATGAGGAGTTTATCCGCGGCGATGTGCCGATGACGAAATGCGAAATTCGCAAAGCCGTTATGAATGAGGCACGCATCGAGGAGGATAGCATCGTTCTTGACGTAGGTGCTGGTACGGGCTCTATTTCTATTGAAGCAGCCTTGGCAGCTCCTAAAGGGCATGTATATGCAATTGAGCGCTTTGATAAAGGCATCGACCTTATCAATGAGAATATAAAGAAATTCAATGTAAATAATATGACCGTAATCAAATCCAAAGCTCCTGAAGGCATGGAAGAATTGCCTGAGCTTGATGCGGTTATCATCGGAGGTAGCGCTGGTGGTATGACAGGCATCATGGATGAAGCGCAACGTCTTTTAAAAGTAGGCGGCCGTCTAGTAGTAACTGCTGTAACGATGGAGACAGGTTATACAATCTTGAAAGAGTTGAAAGGTCGTCCTTTCACGTATGAAGGTTACCAAATGTCCATCAGCCGTTACCGCAAGGCTGGTCCCTATCATTTGTTAGACCCATTGAGTCCAATTTTCATTGTATCTGCAACGCGTATCGCAGAAGGAGAGTAATATGGTTGACGTACATATCGTAGGTGCAGGCCCTGGGGATCCTGAGTTAATTACTCGCAAAGGGTATCGTTTAGTGCAAGAGGCAGATGTTGTAATTTATGCGGGTTCCTTGGTAAACCCTGCCATTTTAGAGGCTTGTAAACCAGGCTGTGAAATTCATAACAGTGCTACGATGAACCTTGATGAGGTGTTGGCTGTTATGAAAGCTGCCGTTGAGGCTGGTAAACGTGTAGTTCGCCTTCACACAGGTGACCCTGCTATTTACGGTGCTATTCAAGAGCAAATGGATGCATTGGCGGGCATGGGCATTTCTTATGAAGTCGTGCCGGGCGTAAGCTCTTTCCTTGCTACAGCAGCGGCATTGAAACAAGAATATACATTGCCAAATGTATCTCAAACAGTAATTATTACGCGTATGGAAGGCCGTACACCAATGCCTCCAAAGGAAAAATTGCGCATGTTAGCATCCCACGAAGCGACAATGTGTATTTTCCTTAGTGTTCAAATGTTAGATAAGGTTGTAGCTGAACTTATCGAGGGCGGTTATGACAAAACGACTCCAGTGGCTATCGTGGTAAAAGCTTCTTGGCCAGACCAACGCATTATTCGTGGCACATTGGAAACCATTGCAGACATCGTAGCGAAAGAAGGCGTATTGCGCCAAGCTATGATTGTAGTAAGCCATGTATTAGATAGTGAATACGAATTGTCTAAACTCTATGACAAAGGCTTTGCTCACATGTACCGCAGTGCTAAGGACTAGTAATATGAAAAATCTAGAAACTGTTGTGCCTACGACGGAAGCTAAGAAGAATAGAACGGCTATTCTTTCTGTTTCTGAACGAGGAGCAAAGCTGGGTCAACGCATCAAGTCTTTGGTGGCACCTCATGCGGATTGCTTTGAAAAAGAAAACCGTCCCTCTGGTGGTGAGGCTATTTATTTTGATTCCCTTAAAAATCATATTGGACAGATTTTCAAGGATTACGATCAAGTATTATGCATTATGGCGCTTGGCATCGTAGTGCGCATGATTGCACCATATATTGAGCATAAATCCAAGGATCCTGCGGTAGTCGTAATGGACGAAGTGGGGCACCATGTAATCAGTTTATTATCTGGACACCTTGGGGGCGCCAACGAATGGACGCAGTCCATTTCGCTGGCCATCGATGCGGACCCTGTTATTACAACCGCAACGGATGTAAACGGATTGCCTGCGCCTGACGTGTTGGCGCGCCACGAGCATTTGTTGGTAGATGATTTTCAAACCTTAATCAATGTGAACTCTGCCATCGTTGGGGGAGAGTGTATTGATTATTATATCGATGAAAGCTTACCGAATGCAGCACATTTAGAGCAAGCTGCGAAAGCTCATATTGGCGAACATGGATCGGTTCATGTTGTTTCTATGGAGCAACTTGGTGAAACACCATGTAAAAATGAAAGTGCTGAAGAGGATTCTTCTCGCGTAGTCATTACGGACAAAGTAATTACCGAATATGTTCATCAATTGATTTTGCGCCCTCGTACGTATACGATGGGTATTGGTTGTCGTCGAGGCACACCAAAGGAATTGATCCTTGACGCCATTCAACAATCGCTAGCAGTACATAAGCTTTCACCAAAGAGCCTCGTAACGGCTGCATCGGTCATCGTAAAACAAGATGAAGTAGGCCTTTTAGAGGCTATGCAAATTATGGGGTGGCCTATCGTGTTCTATACGCAGGACGATATGGCACCACTCATTGAAGAAGAAAAATTAGAAGAATCAAATTTTGTAAAAGGAACTATAGGAGTAGGAAACGTATGCGAGACAACGGCATTACTAGCGGCCAAGAGCCGAACACTAATACAGCACAAAACAATTTATCCCAAAACAACGGTAGCCATTGCACAGGTAACATCAAAGTAATCGGCATTGGCCCTGGCGATGAAGAGTTCATGACACCTCAAGCACGCGAAGCTATTTTGGCAGCTGACCGTGTTGTAGGTTATTTAACTTATCTTGACTTGATTAAAGACCTAATTGAAGGTAAAGAGACTGTAGGCACTGCCATGATGCAAGAAGTGGATCGTTGCCAACAAGCTGTTGATTTAGCAGTAGAAGGTCATCAAGTCGTAGTTGTGTCTTCTGGTGACTCTGGCGTATATGGTATGGCAGGTCTTGTGTTGGAACTTGCTAATAAAGTACCAGCAGAAAAACGTCCTTCCGTAGATATCGTACCTGGCCTTAGCGCTGTAAACGTAGCAGCATCTGTTTTAGGCGCACCTTTGATGCATGACTTTGCGGTCATTTCTCTTAGTGACTTGATGACTCCATGGGATTTAATTAAAAAACGTGCTGACCTTTGTGCGCAAGGTGACATGGTTATCTCCTTGTACAACCCACGCAGTAAAAAACGTGTTACACACTTAGACGAAGTTCGTGAAATCGTTCTTAAATACCGCGATCCTAAAACACCTGTTGGGATCGTGCAAAAAGCAGGTCGCCCAGGGCAACACATGGTAATTTCTGACCTTGAGAATTTCACAAACGAAGAAGTGGATATGCAAACACTTGTTATTATCGGTAATAGCCAAACCTATGTTGAAAATGGTCGCATGATTACACCTCGAGGCTACAAATTATGATTTGGGTCATCGCTGGTACCTTAGATGGTCGTACCTTAGCGGTAGATATTCAAGAACGGACAGGTGAAGAGGTTCTCGTTACTGTTGTGAGTCAGTATGGGGCAGAACTTGCTGCCCATAAGGGAATTACCGTTCATACTGGCCGCCTTGACCAAGAGGCTATGCAAAATTTGATTAAGGAACACAACATACGCTTATTAATCGATGCGAGCCATCCGTATGCTGCTATTGTTACAGCTACGGCTCAAGATGCAGCAAAAGCTAAAGGTATTCCTTTTGTTCGCTTTGAACGTAAAGAGGTACCATTACCAGATTATGATAAATTACATATCGTAGTGGATGAGGTAGAGGCCGCAAATTTAGCTGGCAAATTGGCAAAGGAAAATAACAAACATGTGTATTTGACCACAGGTAGTAAGACAATGCACATCTTTGCTAAATCTGATGCTTTACAAGATTGTGAAGTATGGACACGTATTTTGCCGACTGCAGAGGTGTTACAAATGATGGAAGACCTCAACGTGAGTCCTAAGCGCATTGTTGCTGTTCAAGGTCCATTTTCTTATGATATGAACCGCATCATGTTCCACGATACACAGGCAAGCGTTGTAGTTATGAAAAACTCTGGCCTTGTAGGTGGTGCTGATACAAAATTACAAGCTGCTATGGATCTTGGTATCCATGTTATTGTTATCGATCGTCCGCGTGTTAAACTTGAAAGTCACGTGGTATCATCAAATGATGAATTCTTTAAATTATGGGAGGACACTAATGGATTACGTTAAAAATCCTAAAGCTATTGAAGATAAAAGCATGGAAATCATTTACGATTATGTAAAGGATTTAGGCTTAACAGATGATGAAGTGCGCGTAGTATCTCGTACAGTACATGCGTCTGGTGATGTCGAATATGCTCAACTCGTAAAAATGAGCCCTGATGCTGTTCAAAAAGGTATTGAAGCATTGGATAATGGTGCAGACATTTATACAGATGTAGAAATGGTTCGCACAGGTATTTCTAAGCCAGCTCTTAAAATTCGCGGTAATGAAGTGCACTGCTTAATTAAAGATGAAAACGTAGCTAAAATGGCTAAAGAGTTAGGTGTAACTCGCTCCATTGCAGCTATGCGTACCTTTGGCAAACAATTAGAAGGACAAATTGTTGCTATCGGCAATGCACCAACTGCATTGTATGAAGTATTGCGCCTTGCTCTTGAAGAAGGCATTAAACCAGCTCTTATCATTGGTATCCCTGTAGGCTTCGTAGGTGCTGCAGAATCTAAAGACTATTTGATGGAAGTATCCCCAGTTCCTTACATCACTGTAAAAGGCAACAAAGGCGGTAGCCCAATCGCTGCCTCCGTATGTAATGCATTACTTTACACAGACGTAAAACGTAATGACATGCTCTTTGTAGAAGGTAAAGAATCTAAATAATATAAAACCCGAATCGTGTTTTAGTAGTTTTGCGATTCGGGTTTTACTGTATATATTTTTCACAATAATTAGCTAAACATAAATTAGCTAAACACGATAATTATACTATAGTAAATTTCTTATAATATAGTTAATTTTGAGAGGGGGTTCATATGGCATCAAGTAATAAACGAAAATTATTTCGTGTATCAGTGATTTGTATCTTAATCATCGCCGTTATTATGAGCATGATTATATCTCTTATTTGGGGATCAACACCCGTATCATTAGCTGAGATTTGGCATACATTATGGTCTAGTGAACTAACTGATACATCTTCACAAATTATTTGGAATATTCGATTGCCTCGCAATATTGTAGCTGCGTTAGTGGGGGCTTGTCTAGCTGTATCTGGTGCAATTTTGCAAGCAGTTATGAAAAATCCCCTAGCAGATCCACAGATTGTAGGGGTATCCTCTGGTGCCGGATTAGCTGGTGTTATCATATTTATTTTATTTCCTGGGTATGATCATATAGTTCCTTTAGTGGCCTTTTTAGGTGCTATGGCTGCAGCACTCATGGTGTATGCATTAGCATGGAAAAATGGAGTGCGACCTAGTCGTATTATCTTAGCTGGTGTTGCGGTCGCAGCCTTTTTAGGATCAGGTATTTCAGCACTACTTGTATTCTTTGGTGATCGTGTACAAGGGGCATTGCTTTGGATGGTAGGAGGACTCGCTGCACGCAGTTGGCCTCAGGTAGAAGTGCTGTTTCCATATGCTATAGTTGGACTTATTTTTGCTTGTTTAGGAGCTAAACGACTTACCATTTTAAGTTTAGGTGACGAAACTGCAAAGGGACTAGGCCTTAAGGTAGAACAAACACGGTTTATTATGACTGCAGTGGCTGCTCTTTTAGCGGCTGGTGCTGTAAGTATAGCTGGGCTTATCGGATTTGTAGGTTTGGTTATTCCCCATATGTTACGTCTTATAATCGGTAACGACTATGCATATTTGCTGCCTGGATCCGCATTATTAGGCGCCTTAGTTCTTGTTGTCAGTGATACAATAGGACGTGTTATGTGGAGCCCTATAGAGGTACCAGTGGGTATTATTATGGCATTCTTTGGAGCTCCGTTCTTCTTGTATCTGTTGAGGAGGGATAACTAATGAATACCGCTATTGATGTAAAACAGTTATCCGTAACTCTTGGTAATCGTCATATTCTACATGACATTAATGTATCGGTCCCTATCGGTAAAATTACGACATTAATAGGGCCTAATGGTTGTGGTAAAAGTACGCTTTTACGATCTATGATCGGATATATCCATAGTCCTCATGAATGTATTACCATATTTGATAAACCGTTACAATCATATTCTCAAAATCATCTGGCACGGCAAATGGCATTTTTGCCACAAGTACCGAATATGCCAAAGGATATGACTGTAGAAGAATTGGTATATTGCGGACGGTATCCATACCAAACATGGTGGAAAAACACGGCTAAAGAAGATCGTGAAATCGTTGACTATGCGTTAGATATTACGAAAACGAATCATTTGAGAGAACAATTAATTCCATCCCTATCTGGTGGCGAACGGCAACGCGTTTGGATTGCTATGGCGCTAGCACAGCAACCAAAATTATTAGTATTAGATGAACCAACAACATATTTAGATATTAATCACCAGTTAGAAATTATGGAGTTATTGAAACGATTAAATAAGGAACAAGATTTAACCGTTCTCATGGTACTTCACGAACTTACACAGGCGGTTCAATATTCACATTATATGGCTGTTATAAAAGAAGGTCATTTAATAACGTCAGGAGAGACAAGTAAAATTATATCGGATGAGTTGTTTAGAGATGTATTCTCTGTAGATGTACAACTTGATACTTTTGATAATAAAAAATATGTGCGCGTAAAAGGACTAGTTGAGTAGTTTGATACTAATTGAAAAAGAGGGCATTCCCTTTTGGGGGATGCCCTCTTTCGTATGAAGTAATATATTAGAATGTAACATTAATACCGTATGCTTCTTTAACTAATCGTGCCATAGCTTCAGGTGTTTGTAGACCTGGGTTTAATAGGAATAGTTTGGATGGTAAGTATATTACGCGGTTATTTTGTACGGCTTTTAAATTGGCCCATGCAGGATTATCTGTCATAGCTTGTTTCATAGCTTTTGTAATTTCTTCTTCTTTACCCATTGTAACAACAAAGATAATATCAGGGTTATCTGCAGTCAATGTTTCAAGAGAGTAAGGGACCGTTTTGTCCTTCGTTGTACCATCTAGGTGAGAGGAGACAACATTTGTCATACCTAGTTCTTTTACCATTGATGCAGTAACTGCTTCATCAGTTTCGGCAGTTACACCCTTTCCTGTGGCACGTAACACGGCAACACGTGCAGGTTGTTGATTCTTAACTGCATCTTTTACCTTGGTAATATTGTTTTCATAGGTAGTAATAACAGACTTAGCCTTATCTTGATGATTAGTTAATTCGCCAAGAAATGTTAACATTGGTACATTATCTTTAATACCATCGTAATCAAAAAGTACGGTTGGAATATTATTAGCTTGTAATTGAGATTCATATTTTTTATGTTGATTTACTAAACCCAATACTACATCTGGCTTCAAGCCTAATAATTGTTCCATGTTGATATTTGCAGTTTGACCAAGAGCTGGTAGAGCTTCTAACTCTGGTGCTAGTTTATCCGTTGTATTGGCACGGCTAATAGCCTTACCATCGACAGCATAAAGCATAGATAAAACAGAATTAGATAATACAGCAATTTTTTGTGGATCCTTTGGTACAGTATAGGTTTGGCCATTAAAGGTCAATTCCTTCGTAGTAGCAGAAGAGCTGGATGTGGTTTTACCACACCCAGCTAGTGCTAGTACAATCATAACCAAAGCGATACTACCGAGTAGTAGTTTTTTCATGATGTACTCCTATGAATGTTATATATGCAATAACGATCTTAGTTATATTGATTATTTTTCTAATGCATCCCAAGCTTCGTTAGCACGTTCAACGAATAAGTTACGGATGTTTTGGTTTTCACCTAAACCATGGATGTAAGTGTCAACTTTGAAGCCTTCTTTTTCAAGAATGGATTTGTGGGAATCTGGTTCGTTACCAGCCATGTCGTTGTTTGCATGGTCACCAGCAACCATCATGAAAGGCATCAATGTAACATGTTTAATACCATGTAATTTCAATTGAGGGATAACTTGTTCAAGATTTGGTGTACCTTCTACTGTGTAGATGAATACATTTTTCATGCCAAGAGTATGGATACGGTCTTGAATTACAGAATAGTATGCATTGGAAGGATCTGGAGTACCATGAGCCATGATAAGAAGACCATCTTCTTTACCTAATTTAGGGAATTGGGATTGAACAGCTTTTAATGTTTCAATAACTTGGTCAGTTTGGTTTTCTTGACCCATCCAGTACATAAGAGAAGTACCGAGTGTCATTTTTTTGAAATCATTTTTGTATAAATTATATACTGCTGCATCGTAGTTATATTCCATACCAGGAATTACATCTAGAGATGCCAATGCAACGCGAGTGTAACCATCTTTTTTAAGTTCAGCTAAAGCTTCTTCAGGTGTAGGGTATGTAATGCCTTCTTTTTGTTGGATACGATCACGAATAATATGGCTTGTGAAAGCAGTTATCACTTTAGTATTTGGGTGTGCTGCCTTAATAGCATCTACAGTAGCATCGATTGTTTTCACACGAGTATCTTTATAAGTTGTACCAAAGCTCATAACAACCATAGCATCTTTGTTTGGCAAGTTTTGTAAAGCTTCTGTATTATGTGTACGAACACCAATTGCAGCGGCTTCTTTCAATGCTGGTGTAGGATCTTTTACTTCCTCATTTAATTGATATGCAGCATTAGATACAACTGGTGCACCAAAGGATACTGCAAGACCTAGAATAGCGGATGCTAAAGCTAATTGTTTTTTCATTTCTATACTCCTATCTATAACTATAACTACACTAATATGCAATCATTTACATAGTTCTATTATATGAAAACTATGGATTCATCGCATATATATAACCTTATTTCAATCGTAACAAAGCGGAAAACAGGTGTCAATAAACCCTATACCCCTAGAAGTATAAGGAATTTGAGAGATTATTAATAAATTAATGTGATGAATAAAGTATGATAGTACATTTTATAATTATATTCTTGTTGGTTATAAGGATATGAATATGTGAATATATGAGTAATTTTATTTTAAATATATTTTGATGGGGCCCAATAATATTACTACAACTACCTTAAAAATGACGACCTATACTTGTTTGCTCCTCGTTCCTGATGTCGCTGCACAAGTACAGGTCGCCATTTTTATTACTTTAGTCATATAGGTGTCCCATCAAAATATGCTATTATAAGAAATATAAAAAATATTTTAGTAAAATAAAATTACAGAAGTTGTAGTGGCTATGGAAGGCCCTTTTATCAGATTTATTATTCTTAAAAATATTACATATATTAATAAGAATTTTAAATTTTATGGGTGAGACATAATATATGATTTATAATCTATTAATTTGGGGAATCAGCATATGGTTAATATATGATATTTTTCTTATGCATAAAGCAAAGAATAAATCACAAGTCTTAATAGAGTCTATATTGCTTGTGATATTAATTGCTGGATACTTAATAAATCAATTATATGAAGCTAACTATTTTGTATCAGATACATATTTTTATTCAGGTATGGTATTAGCGGTTATCATGTATTTTTGTATATTATGGTTACATAGATATAAATATAAAAATAGTGATGATGAAAGAAAAAAGAAAAGTATAATTAATTCAATTCTAACAATTCATGCAATCATGTTTTTATATGGATTAGTGTTAGTTTGGATAGTATTCTTTTAGATTTTAATATGATTCTTAATTAAAAAATGGTGTTGTCCTCCTTTGAGTTCAACACCATTTTGTGTATCTTGAAGTAATAGTGTAATGTATATATTAAATAGATTATAGTACTATAGTTTTAAATTAGTAGGGTAGATATGTTTGAGAATACTGTAATTGGCCTCTTTGGCTTATTAATGGTGAATTATCACGTTATTATAGCTAGACAGCAAATAGTTAAAATTGTAATTGGTATCTTAGGGAATTGTTTCTTCGGACTTACATTATTTAGTGGTTATATTGCGTTGCCTAGTTATATGATAGATTTGAAGTATATTTTAATAATTATTCTTTGTATCGCTTGTGTATATGATTTATGGCGAAGTAATCGCAGTGGTACGATCACAGCTGGTGACAAGAGAATGTATGATATCATTGTAAGTCGAATTAGGTTCATCATTATCTTTTTTCTTGTTTTATGTAGTATAGCAGTAGTTGGACTAATAAAGGTAATGGGAGAGATTATATTGTAGAAGAGGAGAATGGAAAATATAAAATTTTATTTGATCAAGGGTGGAAGGATATTACAAAATATGATCTTGAAAGATATTATAAGCGCAAAAGCAATTAAGGACGAGTTATTTTTGTTAAGAACTAACGTTAAATCTTTAATGTTATCATGGCGTATTACTCGTACTCCTTACTTACTTTCTATAATATTAGTATATTTTTCTTATATTGCTATGCCAGGACTAACATTTAATTCCTTACCAGAGTATGAAGAGAGTGTAGTGTCTTTAATTGGATATACTAATTTAGTAATATCGTTAGTAATTTTTTCTTTACTAGCAATTAGACGAGTTCTAGATGTTAATCAAAAATGGATTTCAGGATTTGTAATAGTAGCCGGTATATATACGTTGTACACTAATTATTTAAATTATTTACCACCTATATTAGAGGTAACATATACAGAGGATTCCTTGATTACAAATATGTCAGTTAATTTAAACATATTGGTAGTAGGGTTATTAATATTATCTTTGTTTCCTAGTAATGAATATAATAATGACTATGGCTTATCAAATTGTATTGAAAAGGTGGGGTCTAGCTTTATAAGAATTGACTATGGCGGGTTTGAACAATTTTTAGATGAATTTTCCTTATATAAAATCTTACCGATTTTAAAAAAAAGCTTATCGCTTGAGTTATTTAACTGGAAGGGCCGTATATCAATTCATGGTTCTATTACTTGTAATATTAATTTATTCAATAGGGACTATTTTACCTACAATATTATTAAAGAATATATTTTTATCATCTATTGTAGCTATTTTTTTGATTTGGTGTTTTATATATTTATTAAAAGTACTAATTCTGCGGTTACATGATTCTTATAGTAGTGCTTTTTGGTTATTTGGGGTGTTCATACCTTATGTAAATGTATATGTACTATATCTAATATTATTTAAAGGTTCATGGCGGTACATTGATGCCAGTGCAATTAGTGATAATATTTCTCATTGACTTTCGTAGTTCAATCATGTATTATTGACACATAGTAGTTGATAACAATTTTCAATTGTGAAAGTTGTTTCATGTATGAGTAATATGGAGGTCACATATGAAAGGCATAATTATTGCATCCTTTGGATCAATTTACCAAGATGCTGTGGAGAAATCCATTGGCAGTATAGAGAAAAAAGTACGTTCCATGTATAGTGATATGGAGGTACGCCGCGTATTCTTATCTGATGCATTAGTAGAGAAGTGGAATGAGAAATACGAAGATAAGATTTCCTCTTTCACAGAGGCTATGCAAGATTTCGCTCGTATGGGTATCGATGAGGTGTACATTCAACCTATTACCTTGGTGGCAGATCAGTGCTACCAACAAATGCGCAAACAAGCATTAAAATTTTTACATAGCAATGAATATGGTTTTAGCCAGGTAAATATTGGTAAACCATTGCTTACCTCTTTAGGTGTAAAAAATTATGCCGATGATTATGAAGCAACATTAGAAAGCATTGTTCGTCATGTTAATACAAAAGCACTTAATAAATCTGTTGTACTCATGGCGAATGGTCAAAATCAATTAGAGTTCAGTACATTGCAATTAAAAGCTATGTATGGAGCAGCGCCAAACGTAGTAGTATTTACTACAAATGGTTTCCCTACATTCAAACAAGCTCTTACTTTCTTGGATCGTATGGGGCATAAAGATTTATTAGTTGTACCATTGGCTCTCATAGGTTCAACACATTTAATGGATTACCTTGGCGGTGAACGCTCCGATTCCATTTATGCTTTACTCGCTGAGGAAGGCTACAATGTTGACATCTGGAATGAAGGGCTTGGGGAAAACCCACATGTACAAGATTTATTCTTGAAACATTTAGGTCAAGCTATCCGCATGTCTGATCGGAAGCGGCCCATGCCTAGAGAATCTGTAAAACCTGTCATGACAAATTCTCGCTTGGAAGCGCAAGGTTTGATTTCTTGATATTTGTTATTACATAATTAGACATACAACACTCCACTCTTTCACATTAATAAAAATCCTCCTTGTTGGATATCCAATGAGGAGGATTTTTACTTTTACCATGAAAGATAAGAATAATTTCCATTTTATACGTACCATGGTATGCCCCTAGAGAATGGTCTATGGTATGATTAAGATAAATTATTAGTTAATATAAGGAGACATTCATGAAACAAGCTATCTTAGTTGTTGCCTTTGGGTCCACTGTGGACAGTGCTCGTGAACATAATATCGATTCTGTAGTAGAACATATTCGTAAATCGTATCCGGATTATACTGTAGAATTAGCTTTTTCGTCTCGTATCATCGTTAAGCGCTTACGTGAGCGTGGTATTGAGATTCCTACTGAACAAGGGGCGTTAGAAAAACTGATTCAAGAAGGTTATACACATGTATATGTGCAGCCACTTCATTTCACCGGTGGCGAAGAGTTCGATAAATTGAAAAATAATATCCTTGCTCATGAAGGGGAAGGACAACTCGAAGTATTGCGTGTAGGTAGACCTCTCGTATACTATATGGGACAAGAAGAGCACCCAGATGATTACCAAATCTTGATTGACCGTTTCATTAAATCTCTTAATATTTCCAAAGATGATGGTTTGTTATTGGTTGGTCATGGAGGTCTTGGTTCTGGCAATTCTTCATATGGTAATTTACAGTTTAAGCTAATCCGTAATGGACTTACGAATGTGCGTATTGCTGTACTTGAAAACGCACCATATGTGTCAGATGTAGCAATGCCTTGGGAATGGCTTGATGGTAAACGCCCAAAAACAATTTATGTACATCCTTTATTATTGGTACTCGGGGATCATGCACAAAATGATTTATTTGGTGACGAAGAGGATAGCATAGTGAATGAACTCGCTGGAGCAGGATATGAGGTTAAACCAATTCATAGTGCTCTAGGTGAATATGAAGCGATTCATGATATTTTCCGTCAACATGTGCAAGATTGTATCGATGATTTGTATGGCAAACGTAGCCCACATCGTCCTGCAATACCAAATATTAAATAGTATCTTTGTATATATTGTATAAATTGGTTATAATAAAAGATATTGTAATTATAAATAGAGTGTGACTATAAGAATAGGAGATACCCATGAAAGGTAAATTATATGGTATTGGCGTAGGCCCTGGCGATTCTGAATTAATGACTGTGAAAGCTGCTCGCATCGTAGGAGAAGCAGATATTATTATCACACCTAAAACAGAAAAGAAAGATGGTTCCGTAGCCCTTGATATCGCATCCCCATATATCCAAGAACATACAGAAATCGTTCCCGTAGTATTCCCAATGGTGTTGGATGATTCTACGCAAGAGGAAGGCTGGCAAGAGGCTAAACGCGTTATCTTGTCTTATTTGGATGAAGGTAAAAGTGTTGTATTCTTAACATTAGGTGATCCTATGTTCTACAGCACATATATGTATGTATACCGTTTGATTGAAAACACAGGGCATGAAATTAAAACAATTCCTGGCGTTACTGCATTCTGTGCTATCGGATCTCACCTTGGCTATCCAATCGTAGAGAAGGAAGAGGTATTGGCCATCGTTCCAGCTACAGCGCCTAAAGAAAAAATCGATGCTGTATTGGCTGTTGCAGATGATGCAGTTATTATGAAGGTATATAAAAACTTTGATGAAGTACAAGAAACCTTGATTAAACATAATATGGCAGATGATGCGGTTATGATTAGCCGTGTAGGTTTGCCTGATGAGCAAGTATTCGTAGGTTTAGATAATATGCCAAAAGATACTAAACTCAACTACTTATCTACAATTCTTGCAAAACGCAAGGAGCGTTAACAAACACATCGTATTACGAGGTAATATCTATGAACACAGTACAGATTCCACGTGTTGTCATTGCTGGTACCAACTCTGGTGTTGGTAAAACAACTATCGTAGCGGGTTTATTGGCCGCTTATGCAAATGGTGGACGTACGGTGCAATCTTTTAAAGTGGGCCCGGATTATATTGATCCGGGCTTTCATAAAATTGCATCCGGCCGTGACAGCTATAATTTAGATACGTGGCTCGTGCCACCTCACAAGTTGACTCCTTTCTTTGCTACAATGGCACATGATGTAGACCTTGCCATTATTGAAGGTGTTATGGGCCTTTACGATGGTGGTCGAGAAGGTGTTAGTTCTACGGCTCAAATTGCTAAACAGTTAAATGCACCGGTGGTGCTTGTTATTGATTGTAAAGCTATGGGTGAAAGTGCAGCCGCTATTGCTAAAGGGTTCCGTGACTATGACCCAGAGGTAAACTTTGGTGGTGTCATCTTGAACCGCTTAGGCTCAGCCAATCATGAGCGTATGGTTCGTGAAGGGATGGATAAAATCGGTGTACCTGTTATTGGTGCCATTTATCGTGATGATCGTATGCATTCTCCAGAACGTCATTTAGGACTTACACCGGTTACTGAAATTGATCCAACAGAGGCGATTAATACGATTCGAGAAGCTGTTGAGAAGATGGTAAATCTCGATGCACTATTGGAAATTGCTACTAATGCACCAACTATTGAACTACCAGATGCTATAGATGTTAAAACCATTGAAAAACATGTGAAAATCGGTGTAGCTTATGATGAGGCGTTCTCTTTTTACTATCCAGCTAGTCTTGCTGCGTTAGAGGAAAAAGGGGCTGAGCTTGTTTACTTTAGTCCGCTTAATGACTCGGTAATTCCTGATGTAGACGGACTTGTATTCGGTGGTGGCTTCCCAGAAATGTTTTTATTTCAGTTATCTAGCAATGAGTCTATGAAGGAATCTATCCGCCAAGCTAATGCACAAGGTATGCCTATTTATGCCGAATGTGGTGGCCTCATGTATCTTTGTGAAAGTATTAATGACTTTGGAGGTTCTGTATATAAAACTGTAGGTATTGTACCTGCCAATTGTGTGATGCAACAAAAGCTTCAAAAGGTGGGCTATGTTACAGCAATTGCAAAGAGAGATACTTTATTAGGTGCTATGAATACAGCTATTCGTGGTCATGAGTTCCATTTCTCTACAATGGAGCCAACTATAAATGACTTTCCATGGGCTTTTCATTTAGAAGGAGGCCGTAAACCTCAATCGTATGACGGCGGCTATGCAACAAAAAATGTATTAGCTTCTTATTTACATTTGAACTTTGCTGGCTCTGATGAAGGGGCACAACATTTTGTTGATACATGTGCTGCTTATAAAGCCCAAAAGTTATAGATGTGTAGATGTATTAGTTCGTATTAAAGGAGCTATTATGGAAGAACGTGGATTAATTCTAGTTAATACAGGCAATGGTAAAGGTAAAACAACAGCGGCATTGGGTGTTGTTTTACGTGCTGTTGGACAAGGTTTTAAAGTTCTTATATTACAATTTATTAAGAGTGGTAATGGCTATGGTGAATTGGCAGGTCTTGCCAAACTAGGTGATCAAGTTGAAATTCGTTCCATGGGAAAAGGCTTTATTTACTATAACCGTAATGAAGTAGGGGAAGCTGAGCTTGCTCGCCACAAAGAAGCAGCACAAGCCGCTTGGCGTACATTGGTAGAGGAAGTAAACTCCGACAAATGGGATTTAATTGTTATGGATGAAATAAATAATGCTATTAATTATGAGCTTATTGATGTGAATTCTGTAGTGGAAATGCTAAAAAATAAGCCTAAAAGACTTCATGTTGTTTTGACGGGGCGTTATGCTAAACCTGAAATCATTGATATGGCGGATACTGTCACAGAAATGAAGGTAGTAAAGCATGCTTATGAAAAGGGCATAAAAGCTGCTAAAGGAATAGAATTTTGATTTAATTCAAAAAAATCGAAAAAAATCGAAAAAGAACTTGCTAAAACTATATCGAAAATGTATAATATAGTCATAAGCACAGAGGTGCTCAATATTCTTGACATTAAGTATGTATATAAGACTAACCAGGAGGTTAACTATGGCTGTACATGATTACATTAAATCTGGTGATTTCGCTACTGAAAAACACGTTCCTGTTATCGAAACAGTTGACACTGTAAAAGCAGGTGAAACATTCCACGTTACTTTATCCGTAGGTAAAGATATTGCACATCCAAACACTGTAGAACATCACATTGAATGGATTAAATTATACTTTGTGGCTGAAGGTACTCAATTGCCATTTGAAGTTGGTGAAATTTCCTTCAACGTACATGGTGATGGTGCAACTGCAAACGAAGGCCCTGTACATGCAATTTCTGAAGGTACATTGGCAGTTTCCTTGAACAAATCTGGTAAATTGATTGCTGTATCCTACTGCAATATCCACGGTTTGTGGGAATCTGAAAAAGATATCGTAGTTGCTTAATTAACTATTACAACTAATAAAGACCAGTCCTAGGGCTGGTCTTTTTGTATATCTATGTGTTTACATAGCTTAATAATGAGGTAAAGTTAAACTTTCAATAGTAGATATTTAATGGCATTATGGCTAATACATGTTAGGAATATTTAATTCATATTCATAATATTATAGACATATTATTTGATTTTTAATGTCCATATAAAAAGGAGTTTTGTATCACTCCAGTGGATTAAATGCTGTACATCCCTTTACAGTGCTATTTGTTTGTGGTAAAGTATATGCATATTGATATTTAGTAAACATAGTTAAATGAGGGATTATTGTGGCCTTAATCGTTAAAAAATTTGGTGGCAGTTCCGTAGCTACACCAGAAAAAATATTTAATATTGTTGATCGCGTTCTTCGTGAGAAGCAAGCTGACGATAAAATCGTTCTTGTTGTATCCGCTATGGGTGATACAACTGATGACTTGGTGGCCTTAGCTAAACAAGTTACATCCAAGCCGTATGGTCGTGAAATGGATCGCTTGTTATCTACCGGTGAACAAGTAACAATTGCATTGATGGCAATGGCTTTTAACGAACGTGGTCAGGAATCTATATCCTTAACAGGTGATCAAGCGGGTATTACAAGTAGTGATACATTTAATAAAGGTCGCATTTTGGGAGTTGATCCTAATCGTGTGTTTGAAGCTTTGGATGAAGGTAAAATTGTAGTAGTTGCTGGTTTCCAAGGTATAACTGAATATGGTGATATGGTGACATTAGGCCGTGGTGGCTCTGATACAACAGCTGTTGCATTGGCAGGTGCTATGAAAGCGGATGTATGTGAGATTTTTACGGATGTAGACGGCGTATATTCTACAGATCCTCGCGTGGCGAAGGAAGCTTTTAAATTAGAAGAAGTAACGTATGGCGAAATGCTTGAAATGGCACGCCTTGGTGCAGGTGTAATGCAACCGCGTGCCGTAGAAATGGGTTTCCGTTATGGTGTACCTATTCATGTACGTTCTACATTTAGTGATAAACCAGGTACTATTATTCGGGAGGATTATACTGTGGAAGCAAATAAACACGTAATTACTGGCGTAGCTGATGATACAAATACAGCAAAAGTAGCCCTTGTAGGCGTTGAAAATAAACCAGGCGTTGCAGCGACTGTATTCAAAGCGTTAGCTGCTAGAAACGTTGACGTAGATATGATTGTTCAATCTATCCGTTCCGTGGGAGAACCAAAAACTGATCTTATCTTTACAGTAGCTATGGATGATGTGGTATTAGCTCGAGAAGTATTAGAAGAATTACAAAAAGCAGTAGATATTGAAGCCGTTAATATTGATGAAAAAATGGCTAAAGTTTCCATTATTGGTGCAGGTATGTTAGGACAGCCTGGTGTAGCTGCGCAAATGTTTGATATTTTGAGCCAAGAAGGTATCAATATTGAAATCATTTCTACTTCTGAAATTAGTATTTCTTGTCTTGTTGCTGAAGATCGCGTAAAAGATGCTGTTCGTGTAATTCATAATGGCTTATTGTTAGATCAACGAGGTTAATCATTGCATGGATAGTCTACGTAGTTTTATGGATGAAATGCTCAATGACCAAGGTCGTAAGGAAGGTTTCATTAGCGATCTACTAGGAAATCTAAAAAATCAGCCTATTCCAACATTGGAACAAGCTCAAACTGGTTACACAACAATGAGTAATTTACATGGTATCTTCTATGATTATGATAAGTCTGAGGTTACTATTACTTACAAGGTTGTACCAGATATGTATCAACCATATACATTGAGTTTTATACAATTCGAAGCCGTGTTAGAAGGCTTATTAACCTTGCGTCGCAATCAAAAGTGGCAGATGCAACATAATAAATAATATGAACCCCATGGGAATACTTGCCTATGGGGTTTTATAATTCGATAATTATTCTTAACATCTATATATAGAGTCATCGATATGATATAATAAATTATTCAGAGAGAAATCATTATATTAGTATAGAAAGAAGGGACAGCATGGAAATAAATAAGGTTTATTCTGGCTTTCGCCTTGACCGCATTGAGCGCATTGATGAGATCAATGGTACCGCTTATGAAATGAAACATGAAAAGTCTGGTGCTCGTTTAATTTATATTGATTCACCAGATTCTAATAAAGTATTCAATATCGCTTTTAGAACAACACCACATAATAGTACTGGTGTTGCACATATTATGGAACATTCCGTTTTATGTGGTTCTCGTAAGTTTCCTTTAAAAGAGCCATTTGTTGAGCTTGTTAAGGGATCTTTAAACACGTTCTTAAACGCTATGACTTACCCTGATAAAACAATGTATCCTGTAGCAAGCAAGAATGATAAAGACTTCCACAACTTGATGGACGTATATCTTGATGCTGTATTGTATCCACGCGTTCGTGAAGATGCGGAAATCGTGATGCAAGAAGGTTGGCATTATGAATTAGATCGTGCGGACGATGAACTTACCTATAAAGGTGTTGTATTCAATGAGATGAAGGGGGTTTATTCCTCTCCAGATTCCGTTCTAGAACGCCAAATGATGCGTGAACTTTTCCCAGATACCACTTATGGTGTTGATTCTGGTGGAGATCCTGACCATATTACAGACTTAACTTATGAAGAGTTCCAAGAGTTCTATCGAGTTCATTATCATCCGTCCAATAGTTATATCTTCCTTTATGGTGATATGAATATTGAAGAGCAATTGGCATTCTTGAATGATGAGTACTTAAGTCATTTTGATGCTATTGAGGTTAATACAGAGGTTGGTATACAAACGCCATTTACGGAAGGTAAAGTGGTAAGTTATCCATATAGCGTAGGTTCTGAAGAGCCAACCGACAATCGAACTTTACATTCCTTTGCCTATGTGTTACCTGATGTAACACCTGAGCATAGCTTGGCTTTTGAGGTATTAACACATGCATTGTTGACATCTCCTGCGGCGCCTCTTAAACAGGCTTTGGTGAAAGCCGGTATCGGCTCTGATGTGAGTGGTTATTATCTTGATAGTATTCGTCAACCTTTGTGGACCGTGCAAGCAACTGGCTCTAATCTCGATAAACAAGCTGACTTGCAGCGTATTGTGGAATCTACATTGCAAGAACTTTGTGATAACGGTTTAGATAAAGAATTATTAGAAGCTTCCTTGAATAGCATTGAGTTTGCTCTTCGTGAAAGCGACTTTGGTGGTCGTCCAATTGGTCTTGCTTATGTTATCCGTATGATGGATAATTGGCTATATGACAATGACCCACTTGAACTATTACACTACGAAGAAGCATTAGTGAATATTCGCAAGGGCTTATCTGGTACGTACTTTGAAGATTTAATTCGTCAATCTATCTTAAATAACAATCATAAAGTGCTTGTTTCTATTTATCCTGAACGTGGTCTTCAAGAGCGCAAGGATGCAGAGGTTAAAGAATATTTAGCTTCTGTAAAAGCTAAGATGACTCCAGAAGAAATCGAAGCGATTGTAGAGCAAACAAAACGACTTAAACTTCGTCAAGAAGCTCCAGATAGCGACGAAGCATTAGCGTCGATTCCATTGCTTGAATTATCAGATTTAAATCCTAATATTGAAGAAGTAGAACGTCGTGAAAGTAAAATTGGCAATACTACAGTACATTTTGTACCTACTTTCACAAAAGGCATCAACTATGTAGGTCTTTACTTTAATTTAAGTTGTCTTACAGAAGATGAGTTGTTCTATGCCGATATTCTAAGTGATATTATCGGTCGTATCAACACATCTGAACGTGGCTATGAAGCATTGGCGAAAGATATCAATATGAATCTTGGTGGTTTAAGCTCAGATATTACGGCTATTAGCAAAGATGGTAAGCGTGATGAATTTACGCCTCTCATGATTGTTCGAGCTAAAGCCTTGCATTCTAAATTACCTGACTTATGCCGTTTGATTAACGAAGTAGTACAAAAAGCAGATTATAGTGACCATAGACGCTTGACCGAACTTGTTCAAGAAAGCAAAGCTATTTGGGATAATGAAGCGTTTCGTCGTGGCAACTCCATTGTAAGTCAACGTGTTATGGCACAAGTATCTGCAGTTGGTAAATTTAGAGATAATGGTAACTTTGGTTACTATCAAAAGATTAGCGAATTGGCTTCTAATCCTGCGGCATTACCATTATTGCCAGAAAAATTAGCTGATGTGGCTCGTAAGATTTTCCGTGCTAATAATGTAGATATCATGTTCGTTGGTGAAGAAGGCGAATTAGAAGCCTTTGAAAATCTCATGAAACCATTGATTGAAACTTGGGATACTACTGACTTAAGTAATGATACATTAAAGATTACACGTTTGTCTGGTAATGATGGTATCGTTACAGCTGGTAAGGTTCAATATGTAGCTCAAGGTGGTAACTTTATAGACCATGGGTATAAACATGTAGGTCCAATGAGTGTATTGGAAACAATTTTACGTTATGAATATCTCTGGATTCGTATTCGTGTACAAGGCGGTGCTTACGGGGCCTTTGCAAACTTCTACGACGATGGTAATATGATTTTCTGTAGCTATCGCGATCCAAACTTGGTAGAAACATTAAATGTATATAAAGAATTACCTCAATACCTTCGTGAGTTTACGTTGGCTGATCGTGAGATGCGTAAATATATTATCGGTACTATGAGCTCCTTGGACTTGCCTATGACTCCTGCGTTGCGTGGTCCACGTGCGATGGGGATGTATTTTAGCGGTGCTAAACTAGAGGATAAGGTAGAGTTTCGTAAACAAGTTATCGCTTGTAAGCCAGAGGATATCGTTGCTTTAGCAGATGTGGTTGAACCAGTATTGAAGGACAATCATATTTGTACAATGGGGAACGAACAAAAAATTAAAGACGCTGGTAAGGTATTCGATAACATTATTTCTCTAGGATAATTGTTTTATATCATGTATAGTGGCATATTCTGTGTAATTCTACGGGGTATGCCACTTGTTTTGTACTGTAGGAGGGGATCATGAAAGGTCGATTTGCTCCAAGCCCCACAGGATATATCCATCTCGGAAATGTGTGGATAGCCCTCTTATCTTATGTTTCTACGAAGCAACAAAAAGGGCAGTATGTTGTGCGAATGGAGGATATAGACATCCAACGCTCTAAACGTGAGTTAGGGGAAGCTCTATTAGATGATTTAGAGTGGCTAGGCTTTGAATGGGATGAAGGGCCTCGTGTTGGTGGACCAGAATCAACATATTGGCAAAGTGAACGACAAACATATTATGGAGACGTATTAGAACATCTTGCATCAGAAAAACTAATTTATCCTTGCTTTTGTAATCGCACAAGACTGCATTCTATTGCTTCGGCGCCCCATGTAGGAGAGGTAGTACATCGATATGATGGTCATTGCCGTCATCTAGAGGCTAAATTGATAAAAGAGTTTATGACGTCTAAGGAGCCATCTTTGCGTTTAGCCGTTAATTCCTGTGATATAGATTTCGTAGATCGTTGGCAAGGCTTTCAACATATTCATTTGGAAGGTGAATTAGATGATTATGTATTGCGTCGTGGTGACGGTATGTATGCCTATAATTTAGCTGTCGTATTGGATGATATTGCTATGGGGATAACGGAGGTCATTCGTGGAGACGATTTACTAGAGACTACGGGGCAGCAAATATATTTATATAAAACATTACAAACCAGTTTCAAATCTAAAAATATACAACTACCTTCTTATGGGCATGCTCCATTATTAATTGATTCTGAAGGGCATAGATTATCTAAGCGACAAAAGAGTATTACTATTCGTGAATTACGTGAAAATCAATGGTCTCCTAATAGGATTTTAGGTGAGCTGGCTATTGTAGGGGGCTTAGTTGAAGCTCATACATTAATTCGTAGAGAAATCAGTTTATCTGAATTAATTGAGATTGATTTAAATTTACCTAGTCTTAGTCAGAAAGCGATTGAGATAGAAATCAAAGAATAGAGCAAAAAAATAGTATTGCTTTATGTTATAGAATGATTGCTAAAAGAGAATAATTCTTTAACTATATAATTCGATATAATATATTGACAATATTCGATATTTATTTATAATAGTATATAAGAGGTGGTCGAAATGACAATTCAACAAGCTTTAAATCAAAAAGTATGGGCCGTTATTGGAGCTACCCATAAAACCGAAAAGTTCGGTTATAAGATTTATAAATGTCTTAAAGATCACGGATATGAAGTATATCCAGTCAATCCTAATATTGCAGAAATAGATGGAGACACTTGTTACTCTAGTCTTTCTGCACTTCCCGTTGTGCCTACTGTGGTAGATTTTGTTGTACCAGAAGCAGCGGGGTTAGCTGCACTTGATGAATGCAAAGAACTTGGCATTTCTGTTGTGTGGTTGCAACCGGGGGCGGATAAACCATCTGTTGTTGAAAAAGCACATGCTTTAGATCTGCATGTCATTCAAGATTGTGTATTAGTTCAATTACCGTAGGAGGGTACAATGAGCGAATTAAAAGATTTAAAAACTGCTGAATATCAAGATTTAGTAAACCAAGGTGGTGTTACTGTTGTTGACTTCTGGGCTCCATGGTGCGGTTATTGCGTACGTATGATGCCTATCATTGAAGAAATTGCAGGTGAGCTTGAAGGTAAAGCTAACTTTGTAAAAGTAAACGCTGATGAAGAACCAGAATTAGCACGTAACTTACAAGTTGAAGTATTGCCTACATTCGTTATTTTAAAAGATGGTGAAGTAGTAGACCGTAAAATTGGTTTCTTGCCTAAAGGCGATCTTCAAGCTGCTATCGAATCTAAATTCTAATACTATAATTAAAATTATATAAATAGAGGAAAACCTCATCAATGTATGTGTTGTACATTGATGAGGTTTTTTTGCTTTTTTAATATAGACCTAAATATATTTAACGTTTATGCATTACTAAACAATACATTGAGTTGCTAAACATAATACATCTAAAAGTGGGGTTTATGTCCATTTAAGGTGTGGTATTTCATCATTGTGGTGGAGAGTGGTTAAGATTAATGTATTTTTAATATATTATCGAACATATGTATTGTAGAAAAGAGGAGAAAAATAGAGATTAAACAAGAAAAATATAAAAAAGTGGGATAAAAATGGATTTTTTGTTGTGAAAGGTGGGGAATTGTGGTAGAATTTACCATATAGTGGTGGATAAGAAATAGAGAAAGGCGGTGATACGTATGTTCATGGGCGAATATAATCACACCATTGATACAAAAGGGCGGATGATTATACCTGCGAAAATACGTGAACAACTAGGTGATTTGTGCATCGTTACAAAAGGCCTAGATAACTGCTTAGCTATTTACACCGAAGAGGCGTGGAAGAAAATTTCCACTGCTTTACAATTACAATCTTCCACTAAAGCTAGCGTGCGTGCCTTAAAACGTTTTGTTTTTGGTAGTGCTGCTGAGCTTGAATATGATAAACAAGGTCGTGTCCTCATTCCTGTACCACTACGTGAATATGCAAGCCTCGATAAACAGGCTGTTATTGTAGGTGCTGGGGACCACGTTGAAATTTGGAGCCGTGAAAAATACGATTTCTATGATGAGCAAGTGGCTGAAAGCATGGAAGAATTAGTTGAAGGGCTTGAAGGGATTATGTTATAGGAGGCTATGATGGAATTTAATCATACTAGCGTACTCTTACGTGAAACGGTGGACTCCGTCGTAACTAATCCAAAAGGCATTTATGTGGACTGTACCCTCGGTGGGGCAGGACATGCTCACGCAGTGGGTGAGATGCTAGATCCAGAAGGCATGATTGTAGGTTTAGATCAGGATGAAGATGCTTTGAGTGTAGCTCGACAGCGTTTATCTGATTTGAAATGTCAGGTGTTAACGATACCTACAAACTTTTCTAACTTAAAAGAAGCCCTCCAAAATGCAGGCATTTATGAAGTCGATGGTTTTATATTTGATCTTGGTGTATCCAGCTATCAACTAGATACTCCTGAACGAGGTTTTTCATATATGAATGATGGACCTCTTGATATGCGAATGGATAAAGATGCACCTCTTACGGCAGAGGAAATTGTTAATGAATATGACAGTGAACAATTACTGCAAATTATCCGCGACTATGGGGAAGAACGATGGGCTAAACGGATTGTTGAGTTTATTGTTGAAGCACGCCAAGAAAAAAGAATCATTACTACTGGTGAGTTAGTTAGAATTATTAAGAATGCAATACCTGCAAAGGCACGACAAGATGGACCTCATCCGGCAAAACGGACGTTTCAGGCTATACGTATTGAAGTAAATAGAGAATTAGCAATTTTGCATGATAGTTTTGTAGATGCTGTATCGATGTTAAAACCAAAGGGAAAGATTGGAGTTATTACATTCCACTCCTTGGAAGATCGAATTACAAAGCAAACTTTTAAAGAGTTAAGTACCGCATGTATATGTCCTCCACAATTGCCTATGTGTGTTTGTAATCACAAGGCAGTTGTAAAGGCAAAAAATAAGGCTATAGAGCCAAGTATAGGGGAGATTGAAGTTAATCCGAGGGCTAGAAGCGCTAAATTGCGCGTAGCAGTAAAGTTGTAGAATTGGAAGGGGTTAAGTGTTATGTTAGCAAGAAAGGCTGTTGTGGGCCAAGTAAAAGGTGATATGTTGGTCATTGCACAAGGGAGAAGACGTAGTGCAAACGTAGCTTTAGATTTAAGCCCTATGATGTGGCAAGTTGTATATGGTATTGCTGCATTAGTTGCATGCTTGCTTATCATGATGGTTATGAATGCATACAGTACAAAGTTGGGCTATGAGGTAGTTAAAACACAGCAAGCTGTAGTACAATTAACAAAAGATAACGATGCATTAGACGTTGAAGTGGCTTCCTTGAAGTCTCCTGTACGCATCCAACAAATCGCAGAAGAACAATTAGGAATGGTTTTGCCTGATTCTTTTGTTTATAGTACAAAAAGCGCTGTTACTGAACGTAATGTACAAGAGAAACAGCAAATTATAGACTAGCAGGCGAAGCAGCTCGTATTGGGCTGCTTTCCTTTGCGTGTAAAGGAGATTATATATGAAACAATTACAAGATATAGTAAAAACCTTACATGCACCGCATGTAGAAGGTAATACAGCTGTTGAAATTTTAGATGTAACCGCTGATTCTCGTGCTGTAAAAGCAGGTAGTTTATTTATTGCTTTAGACGGTGCTACTGTAGATGGACATGACTATGTAAATAAAGCCGTTGAAGCCGGTGCTGTAGCAATACTTGTGTCTAAACCAGTAGAGGTAAGTGGTGATGTTTGTGTTATCACTGTAGAAGATACTCGTAAAGCTATGATGACGTGTGTACCGTATTTCTTTGATTACCCAGCAAACTCTATGCGCATGATTGGTGTTACTGGTACTAATGGTAAAACGACTACCACGCATATGATTCGCCATATTTTAAAAGCTCAAGGTCATAAGGTTGGCGTTATTGGTACTGTTCATATTATGATTGGTGATACATCATATCCGATTCATAATACGACTCCTGATGTAGTAGATTTACAACATATCTTGTATCAAATGGTACAAGAGGGAGTTACACATTGTGTAATGGAAGTATCGTCCCATGCATTGGCTTTAGGACGCGTATCTGGTGTTGAGTATGATACGGCTGTATTCACAAATCTTACACAAGATCATTTAGACTTTCACAAAACATTTGAGAATTACTTGGCAGCTAAATGTAAACTATTTGAACAAGTTAGCAAATCAAACCAAATAAAATCTGGTAAGGGTGCTGTCATCAATATTGATGATGCCTATGGACATCGAGTTGTTGAAAAAACTACAGCCCCTATCATTACCTATAGTATTGATGGTAGCGGCACATTGAATGCTCATGACGTTGATATGACGCCAAAGTCTAGCCGTTATACTGTATCTTATGATGGTCATGATTATACAGTTGCAATGAATACAACTGGCTTGTTTAATGTGTATAATACATTAGCAGCTATTGGTGCCTGCTTATTAGAAGGTATTTCCATGGAAGACATCGATAAAGCGTTGAAAACATTTAGTGCTGTACCTGGTCGTTTTGAATTGATTGAAGAAGGTCAACCATTTGCTGTTGTTGTAGACTATGCACATACACCAGATGGGTTAGAAAATATTTTACAAACAGCAAAGGCTATTCAAGAAAATCGTATTATTGTAGTCTTTGGCTGTGGCGGTGACCGAGATGCAACCAAACGTCCTATTATGGGACGCATTGCGGCACAATACGGTGATGTTGTGTATGTTACATCTGATAATCCGCGTACAGAGGATCCTGTACAAATTGTTAAAGATGTGGAAGTCGGCGTTAAAGACGGCCTTCGAGAAGGAACTCACTATGAAGTTATCGTTGATCGTCGAGAAGCGATTCAACATGCTATACAACATGCAAAACCTGGGGATATTGTACTCATTGCAGGTAAGGGGCATGAGGATTACCAAATCTTAAAGGATAAAACGATTCATTTTGATGATCGTGAAGAGGCGCGAGCAGCCCTCAAGGAGATCTAATATGGCAGAATTTACATTGTCTCAAGTACTGGAAGCCACACAGGGGACGAGTGCACATACCGACAATATTAAGTTTTTAGATGTGTCTACTGATACAAGAACTATTGAATCAGGCTTTTTATTTGTAGCCTTAAAAGGTGATACCTTTGATGGCCATGATTTTATCAATGCGGCTATCGAAAAAGGTGCTACAGGGGCTATCGTTGAAAAAGGACGTTCTGTAGAAGGTATTGCTTGCATCGAGGTAGACAATACTTTGGTAGCATATCAAAACTTAGCACGATATCATCGTCGCCGCTTTGATATTCCTGTAGTTGCTATTACTGGTTCCTCTGGTAAGACAACGACAAAAGAAATGGTGGCAGCCGTACTTGGCACAGAATTTAATGTATTAAAAACTGAGAAAAATTTTAATAATGAAATTGGCTTGCCAAAAACCTTGTTACGTTTGACCGCTGAGCATGAAGCCTGTGTTGTTGAAATGGGTATGCGTGGGCTCGGACAAATTGAAGAACTGGCGTTGATTGCAGAACCAACGATGGGGATTATTACTAATGTTGGTACTAGTCACATCGAGCTTTTAGGTTCTCGAGAAGCCATTGCCGAAGCGAAAGGTGAATTGATTCGTTGCTTGCCTGAAAACAGCGTGGCTATCCTTAATGAAGATGATCCATATGTAAAAGCTATGGATCGTTTAGCTAAGGGTAAAACAATTACCTATGGTATTGAACGGAATGCTACTTGTATTGGTAGCCATTTGCGCTATAAAAAAGACGGTATTAAGTTCACTTGTAAGTGTTATGATGAAGTTTTTGATATCTTCTTGCCTATGATTGGTGAACACAATGTATATGATGCATTGGCGGCTATTGTTGCAGGCCGAGTGCTAGGCATTAAATCTAACACAATTCGCAAAGGTTTGAGTGAGTTTAGTGGAACTCCAATGCGTCAAGAAATCGTTCCATTTGAAGATATTGTTATCTTAAATGATGCTTATAATGCAAACCCTTCATCCATGGCAGAAGCTATTAAAGCACTTGGCCAATTAGAAGGTAAGCGTAAAATTGCGATGCTAGGCGATATGCTCGAGCTCGGCGACTTCTCTGAAGAAGCACATCGTGAAATCGGCCATTTGCTTGCTGAAGAGGGTTATAGTGTTGTATTCACCTTTGGTGATGCTGCTGCCTTCATTGCAAAGGAAGCAAAAAAAGCGGGTTTAACTACATTCCGTTGTAACAGCCATTTAGAAATGGCCAACGCATATAGTGATATTCGTGAAAAAGGGGATGTTATCCTTGTGAAAGGTTCCCGTGGTTTACGAATGGAGCGCGTTGTTGAAGAATTAAAGGATCGAGAATAATAGGTAACGGCTAGTTATATCTAGCCGTCCTATTTATTAATAAGTAGAGGATTCATATGATAAATAACATTCTATTAGCCTTCGTAGCGACTTTCATCATTACGGTAGTGCTAGGTAAAATTGCTATTCCTATGTTGCGTTCTTTGCACGCACAACAAAGTATTCGTGAAGAAGGCCCTGAAAGTCATCAAGCAAAAGCCGGTACGCCAACAATGGGTGGTGCTTTCATGATGGTGGCCCTTATTATTGGCGTGGCATTGTTTGCACCATGGAATGTGGGCACAGGAATGTTATTATTCTTAACACTGGGTCATTGTTTATTAGGTTTTTTTGATGATTTTGTAAAAGCTGTAAAAAAACGCAATCTTGGTTTAACAGCGAAGCAAAAATTACTTGGACAATTTATATTGGCTGCCGTATTCTGTTATTGCATTACTGAGATTATGGTTGTTCCTACCACATTATGGATTCCTGTTGTAGATACACAATTACAATTGGGATGGGGTTATTATGTATTGGCATTTTTGATTATTGTAGGAGCTACAAATGCAGTAAATTTAACAGATGGTCTTGATGGTCTTGCTGGTGGTACATCAGCAGTGGCGGCGATAGCATTCTCTGTTATTGGTTTGATGGCTGCATCGATGACAAATTCTATTGGTGCTGAAAGTGTTGCGTACTTCGGCGCTATAATAGCAGCTGTATGTCTTGGCTTTTTGGTATATAATGTGAACCCTGCAAAAGTATTCATGGGGGATACAGGCTCTTTGGCATTAGGTGGTGCCTTTGCAGCAATGGCTATTTTAACTAAAACAGAACTGCTACTGGTTGTCATTGGTGGCATTTTTGTTATGGAAGCATTATCTGTTATTATTCAAGTTATTTCTTTCAAAACACGTGGTGTGCGTGTATTTAAGATGAGTCCTATTCACCATCATTTTGAACTTTCTGGATGGGCAGAACAAACAGTTGTTAATCGTTTCTGGTTTGGTGGAGCCGTTTTAGCCATTATTGGTGTGCTTTTAGCGACTATTACTTTATAAGATAATACTTAACGGAAGTTGTAAATAATGGTATGCTTATTAGATAGGATACATTAATTTTGTAGATAATTTAGGTGATATAGATGGAATACGGAGATAAACATATACTTGTTCTGGGCGCTGGAGCCAGCGGTATAGGTGCATCTTGGGTATTAGCCCAAGTGGGTGCGCATGTTGTGTTAAATGATTATAAGCCCATGACACTGCCTACGGCTGAGGAGAAACGACTCGTTGCGGCAGGGGTAAATATTATTACAGGACGTCAAGATGAATCCTTGCTAGATGGCGTGGATCGTATCGTTATTTCTCCAGGTATTTCTTTAGATATTCCGATTGTAAAAGTAGCACAGGCCCGTGGTATTGACGTGGTCAGCGAAGTAGAATTAGCTTATGAAGTGTCTAAATCACCTATCGTAGCTGTTACTGGTACTAATGGTAAGACTACGACAACTACTTTATTAACTAAAGTACTAGAAGGTTCTGGAAAACCAGTTCACGTCGGTGGAAATATTGGTGATTCCCTTAGTGAAGTGGCGTATTCTATGCCTGCAGACGGTTTTTTAGTAGCTGAATTATCTAGTTATCAATTAGAGACAATCAAGCATTTTAGGCCTATTGGGGCTATTATGCTCAATATTACGCCAGATCACTTAGCTCGTCATAAGACGATGGAAAACTATATTGCTGCGAAGGAACGCATCTTTGAAAATCAATTAAGTACAGATTATTTAGTATTGAATATAGATGATCCCGTTGTAGCTGATATGGAACATCGTTCGCCTAGTCATATTCTAAAAATTAGTCAAAAAAAAGCCGTAGAGAATGGCGCTTATTATGCTGATGGGCAATGTTATATTGCTAAAGATGGGGTAGCAAAATTTGTTATTGGAAATGAAGATATTCATATTCCAGGCAGTCATAATATTGAAAACATATTGACCGTTATTGCTTTATCTCATGCATTGGGCGTACCTGTAGAAACAATTCATCGCATTATTAGCGAGTTCCATGGAGTTGAACATCGTTTAGAGCGCGTTAAGACGATTGGTGGTATCACATTCTATAATGATTCCAAAGCCACTAATGTAGATTCTGTTATTAAAGCATTAGAATCCTTTGATCAACAAGTTATTCTATTAGCTGGTGGCCATGATAAAATGACGCCTTTAGAAGATTTCATGGAGTTAGTTAAAGAGAAGACTAAAGCTGTTATTTTCATGGGGGAAGCGGCAGATCGTTTCGAGACGGCTGCAAAAAAGGCTGGTGTGAAGCCGATTTATCGTGCTTTATCCATGAAGGACGCAGTAGAGAAAGGCTATAAATTGGCAGAGACGGGTGATATTGTGCTATTATCTCCGGCTTGCTCAAGTTTTGATTGGTATAGCTGTTTTGAAGAGCGTGGAGATGATTTTAAACGTTGTGTTCATATGTTGCAAGAGGGAGGACACCATTAATGAAACGTATTATTATTTCAGGTGGTGGTACTGGTGGACATATATATCCAGCAATAACTATATATAAAGAAATCATGAAACAAAACCCTGATGCAAAGGTGTTATACGTTGGCACCAAACAAGGCCTTGAGGCTACATTAGTTCCTAAAGAAGGAATTGATTTTAGTACAATTCCTGTGCAAGGCTTGCAGCGTCAATTATCATTAGGTACCATGGTCACGCTAGGTAAAACTGCTTTAGGTATTGTGAAAGCTAATGCCATAATTTGTAAGTTTAAACCTGATGTAGTTATTGGTACTGGAGGTTATGTATGTGGTCCTGTTCTCATGGCTGCAGCATTACACAATATTCCTACTTTAATTCAAGAACAGAATGTCATAGCAGGCATTACTAATAAAATTTTGAGTCGTTTTGTTGATGTGGTAGCCTTAGGCTATAAGGATGCGGAAGCATCATTTTCTAAAGCAAAGCGCGTAGTCTACACTGGTAATCCTGTTCGTCCAGATGTGTTAGTTGATTCAAGAACAGCAGGACGTAACTATTTCAACTTAAGTGATGATACCTTCACAGTACTCATAGCTGGAGGTTCTCGAGGGGCGAGAACTATTAACAATGCTATGATAGATGTACATAAACACTTCCAAGGTGTGGAAGGTATTAAATTAATTCATATTACGGGAAACGGAGAATATGAATCTGTTTTATCTCAATTAGGTATTACCGCTGGGGATGGTTTAGGTTGTTCATCTTTGATTTTGCCGTATTTACATGATATGCCAAAAGCACTAGCAGCAGCCGATTTAGCAGTCTTTAGATCTGGTGCTATAGGCCTTGCGGAATTAGCAGTTCGCGGTATTCCATCCGTATTGATACCGTATCCATATGCAGCGGAAGATCATCAAACCTATAATGCACGTATCTTTGTACAAGAAGGGGCGGCGCATATGATTGTAGATAAAATGTTAAGTGCTCACGATTTAATAGGGGAAATCGAGATGTTTATGGCCAACCGTGATTTGTTGGCACAAATGGGAGATCGAGCATTGCAATTGGGGAAACCGAATGCGGCTCATGATATTGCAAAATTAGCTTTATCTATTGCAAAGTAACAAGGAGAGGTTTTATGTTAGACGGTATTCACAAAATTCACCTTATCGGTATTGGTGGATCTGGTATGCGTGCGATAGCGAATATTTTGATTCAAAAAGGTTATGATGTATCTGGTTCAGATGTAGCTGAATCTGCAGTGATTTCTAAATTTAGAGATATGGGTGCCACAGTGCATATCGGTCATAATAAAGAATATGTAAATGGTGTTGATGCCATAGTTCGTTCTACAGCGATTCGTGAAGACAATCCTGAAATTGTTGCTGCTAAAGAGCAAGGGATTACCATTTTACACCGTTCTGATATTGTAAAGGCTGTGTTAGATGTGACAGATGGTATAGCAGTAGCTGGTGCGCATGGTAAAACATCTACAACCTCAATGATTGGACAAATTCTGGTGGAGGCTAATGCGGATCCTACGGTAATTATTGGTGGCGAAGTAGATTATCTTAAAGGTAGCAGTTGTCTTGGTAAAGGACATTTTTCAGTTGTGGAAGCGGATGAGAGCGATGGTTCATTTTTGAAATTGCGTCCACATACTATCGTTATAACTAATATTGAAGATGATCATATGGATCATTATAAAACTATGGATAACTTATTAAACGCTTTCTGTGAGTTCGTCAAAACGTTACCACAAACGGGTAAGGCTATCGTATGTGGTGATAATGAAAATATTCGTTATGTTATGAGCCACGTAAAGCGTACTTTTATTACGTATGGGTTAGAGGATAATAATGATTATGTAGCAAAAAATATTCATTATGTGGACTCTTCCTTGGTATATGATGTATATCATAAAGGCATTAATATAAGCCGCATCAGCTTGCGCGTGCCAGGAGAGCATAATGTATTAAATTCCTTGGCAGCCTTTATTGTGGCTCATGAATGTTGCGGTGTAGAGAATCGCTTTATTACAAAAGCGTTAGGTAAATTTATCGGTGCAAAACGACGCTTTGAAACAAAAGGTCATGTTGGTGGAGTCTGGGTTGTCGATGATTATGCACATCATCCAACAGAAATTAAAGCGACCTTAAGAGCAGCAAAAGAGCTTGAAAAACATCGCGTTATTTGTGTGTTTCAACCGCATCGGTATACACGTACAAGCTTATTGAAAGATGAATTTGCCACTGCTTTTACCAGTGCTGATGAAATATATATGACAGATATTTACAGTTCTGGTGAAGATCCGATTGCAGGTATCGATGGACGTACTATTCCTGACGCTGTTGAAGCCGCTACACATAAGGTTGTACATTATGTACCATCTGTTGACGACATACCGGCTGTATTGGCAAAAATTGTGCGACCTAATGATCTGGTTATCACAATGGGGGCCGGTTCTATTAATCAATATGGACCCAAATTATTAGCTATATTGGAGGAAGGCTTACAATGAAAGATAGAAAAATAATCGTATTGATGGGTGGCCCTTCCAAAGAGGCTGAAGTATCTCGCCGTACTGGCGCTGCTATTGCGGAAGCACTCGAAAGCAAAGGGTATAATGCGCAAACATTAGAACTTAATCCTCGTACTGTTTTAAAAGATATTGAATCCTTAGGCGGAGAGATTGTATTTAATGCAATTCACGGCCGTTATGGTGAAGATGGCGCATTACAAGGCTTGCTTGAAATGGCAGAAATTCCATATACTGGATCGGGCATCATGGCTCATGCGGTAGGAATGAATAAAAAAGTAAGCAAAGATGTTTTCAAAGGGGCTAATATTCCAACAGCTACTTCTGAATCCTTTAATGGTAATTTAGAATCTGCAGAAGCTATTATAGGACATATTCGTAGACAGTTTACGATTCCTGTAGTGGTGAAATCTGCTACTCAAGGCTCTAGTATTGGCGTTACCATCGTTCGTGATGAGGCACAATTGGAGGCTGCTGTTACAGAAGCGCTAAAATATGATCCGATTCTTGTAGTAGAGCAATTTCTTGATGGTCGCGAATTTACAGTATCCGTTCTTGACGGAAAGGCATTGTCAGTAATTGAAATACGTCCACATTCTGGGGAGTATGACTATACCAGTAAATATACTGTAGGTGCTACAGAATATTTAGTACCTGCGCCTATTAGTGAAGAAATGACTGCTGAGATGCAACGCATAGGGGAACTTGTGTATCGCGAAGTACAAGGCAGTGGGGTTATTCGTGTTGATATTATGACAGATCATGCAGATAATATGTATGTTCTAGAATACAATACTGTGCCAGGTATGACGGCAACGTCTTTAGTACCAAAGGCAGCTAAAGAAATGGGAATTGACTTTCCAACATTATGTGAAAAGATTCTATTAACAGCTAGTATAGGGAAATTTTAAGGGCTGAATAGAACATAAGGAGTTATCTATGGATGACAAGCAATACCATCCATCCAACTCTGGGGAGATGCAGTCTTCTACACCTGTTCATGATGAACGGGCTGTATTTAGAAAACGAGTGTTAAAAATCGGTGGTGCAGTTACTCTCGTGTTGGTGGGATTGTTTACACTACCTATTCCTTTTGGATCCTTAAAAATTATAGGATCGGATAAGGTAACTGTACAAGATGTAATGGTAGCAGGGGATATTCATGAACCTGTAAATATATTGCAAATTAGTACAGAGAAATTAAAAACTAGATTGGCGAAAGACTTACGGGTTGAAGAGGCCCAAATTAGTTATCAATTGCCATTTACAATGGTTGTACGTGTCATAGAGCGCAAAGCTGTTGCAGTTGTACCAGCTCAGTTTGGTTATTTAACACTTGACAGTAAAGGTCAAGTGATTGCATCAGAGCCTGCAATACAAGATACGTCGGTACCAATGATATCAGGTGTTAAGGCGGGAAATATTTTGTTAGGTGATACCGTTGTTGATAAGCCCATTTTAGCGGCTCTTGAATACTTAAACTCTCTTGATGAGAGCACCTTCAAGACTATTGCAGAAGTCAATATAGGAGATCCTGATGCAATAATGGCTTATACCGTATCGGGGGTGCAAATTAGATTAGGAGATAGTAAAGACTTACCTAAAAAAGCCGAGTTAACTCAGTCTATGTTACAAGATATTAAGACAACACATAGCAATGTACAATATATAGATGTTAATGTTTCATCACCATATATAAAAACTGATGTAATACCGGAAGTTAAAAAGCATCAGACTGGAACAAAGACAACAGAAAATTCATCTACTAAGAAGGATGATAAAAAACAAGATAAACAAGGTCATGTTGAAGATAAAAGGTAGATGATTGTCGTGAGACACGAACGGTGGGCAATAGCCTTAGTCAGTTGTATATTGGGTTTCATGGTTGTTACTCAATATAAGATGACTCAAGATAATATAGAAGAAAATATCCGTTTACAACGGGCTGGTGATTTAGCCGTACAATTACGAGAGGCTCAAAGTGAACGTGATGCATTGTTAAAACAAATAGAAGAACTTAAACAGTCTGGTGCTAGTAGCAATGTTAAAGCAGATGAACAGTTGATGATGAAAGCAGCTTTAACTAATGTTAAAGGTACGGGTGTTAGTGTATTAATTGAGGATAGCTTAAAGCCAATTCAAAGTGGTGAAAATCCTAATTTATATGTAATTCATGATGAAGATATTTTACGTATTGTTAATGAATTGCGAGCTGGTGGGGCTGAGGCGATAGCTATCAATGACCAACGTCTCATAGGGACTTCTGAAATACGATGCTCTGGTCCGACTATTACTGTGAATGGTAAGGTTTTTGGGGCTCCTTTTACAGTTAAAGCAATTGGTAATCCAAAAACACTAAATTCTGCGCTCACCATGCGAGGCGGTGTGGTGGATTCCTTGAAACACTGGGGCATAAAGGTAACCATAAAGGAAGAAAATGAAATAGCTATTCCAGCTTTTACAGGAACCTTTAGAGAAGAGCATATAAAGCCTAATGAAACAGGAGGTAAAGAATGAATATTTATATCTTTGCCATTGTTGGTTTAATTGTAGGTACTACATTAGGGTGGCTTTCACCATTTCATATACCTATAAGTTATGCAAATTACACATCGGTCGCTGTTCTGGCTGCACTAGATGCTGTATTTGGTGGTAGCCGAGCTGCATTGGAACGAACCTTTGATCTTAGTAATTTTGTGCTTGGGTTCTTTTCAAATGTTGTGTTAGCTGTTATTCTTGTATATGTAGGTGACCTCATAGGAATTAACCTATATTACGTAGCTCTTATTGGCTTTGGATTGCATGTATTTATTAATGTAGGAGCTATACGTAAGATTATTATGACTAAGCGATTCTAATAAATCACATTCTATATAGTGGAAAGTTTTTAAATTTTAGTGTAAAATAAATGTAATTGTTATAAGATTGTCAGTATATAAATCGATACATTGGGACGTATATTGATACGATAGATAACGATAAGAGGAGGAAGTTCAATGTCTGATTTTGCAAATATTAAAGTTATCGGTGTTGGTGGCGGCGGTAATAACGCTGTTAATCGCATGGTAGATAGCGATCTTAAAGGTGTTCAATTTTTATCCGCTAATACTGAAAGCCAAGTGCTTGAATTATCTAAAGCGGATGTAACGATCCAAATTGGCGAGAAGGTTACAAAAGGTCTTGGTGCAGGCGCAAATCCACAAATCGGTGAAGAGGCTGCTCAAGAAAGCCGCGAAGAAATTATAAAAGCTCTTGAAGGTGCTGATATGGTATTCGTAACTGCTGGTATGGGTGGTGGTACTGGTACAGGTGCTGCTCCTATCGTTGCAGAATGTGCTAAAGAAATCGGTGCATTGACAGTTGGCGTCGTTACTAAACCGTTCGCTTTTGAAGGTAAACGCCGTCGTGCACAAGCGGAAAAAGGCATTGAATTCTTGACTCAAAAAGTAGATACTATTATCGTTATTCCTAATGATAAATTGTTGCAAGTTGTAGATAAAAAATGTTCCTTAAGCGATGCGTTCCGTACAGCTGATGATGTACTTCGCCAAGGTATCAAGGGCATTTCAGACTTGATTCAAGTTCCTGGCTTGATCAATCTTGACTTTGCAGATGTTAAAACTATCATGACTGAACAAGGCGAAGCATTGATGGGGATTGGCGTTGGTGAAGGTGAAAACCGCGCTGCTGACGCAGCTAAAATGGCTATTAATAGCCCATTGTTGGAAACATCTATCGATGGTGCAAAAGGCATCTTACTCAATATTTCTGGTAGTGCAAACTTAAGCTTGTTTGAAATTAATGAAGCTGCCGAAATTATTTCTGAAGCGGCGGATCCTGATGCAAATATTATCTTCGGTTCCGTTATCGATGAAAGCTTAGGCGATACAGTTCAAATTACTGTTGTGGCAACTGGTTTTAATTCAAATACTAAGAATGTACCTGAATTCGGTAAAACAACAACTACATCCCGTCCGGCATCCACTACAAATACTAACAGTGGTATCCCTGATATCCCTGTATTCATGAAACGCTAATTTATAGATTGTATAATTACTATACCTATCGATTAGTAACTTATTAAGACATACCGTTGGTATGTGTATAGGAGGTAAAAATGAAGAAATTAGTATTATTAACTTTAGCAGCTACAGTTGTAGCCGGTAGTGCATTTGCTGCAGCTCCTGTAACGAAAATTAGTGATGGATCCACTAAGGTACAAGCTGATTATGCTTTTAAACAACACGTATCTAACGGTGGCGGCAATAGTAATGATGGTTTCGGTGTTTCTTTACAACACGACCTTTCCAATAAAGCCGCATTACAATACTCTTACGATAAATTAAATGCAAAAAATGGTGATATTAAAGATCATCAATTAGCATTGGTTTATAAAGTACATCCAAATGTAAATTTATATGGTGCAGGTACTGCGATTCGTACAAATGATACTGAACTTGGTTTCCAAGCTGGTGTTATCGGTCATGTACCTTTGACTAATAAAGTAAACGGCTTTGCTAAGGCTGGTTGGGGTAATGATATTAAGCAAACTTATCAAGTAGGTGCTCAATATGAAGTACGCCCTGATGTAGATTTGAATGTATACTATGGCTATGATAAATATAGTGTAGATAGCAATGATAAAACTGCAAAAGGTTTACACGCTGGTGTAGGCTATTCCTTCTAAGGATGATGATGGGGCTGTAACAAAACAGTCCCTTAACCTAAACAAGCTATTAGTTAATTTTAGATAATCAACTAATAGCTTGTTTCTGTATTTCTAAGCAAAAAGGGCCCCGAAGGGCCCTTTTCGTTGGTATAATTAAATTATGAAGAAAAACCATACCAATGAATCTAATTATACCAAACTAGTAATGCCTCGCCAACTAGTTTTACCATTGGATTATGGCAT
>OKWO01000050.1_pt1 | contig 90360 bp, 96 predicted proteins | sample 1607221 | NCBI WGS metagenome assembly OKWO01 (sample SAMN07501057, study PRJEB24779) | human gut metagenome | isolation source: stool | host: human infant | place: USA: Pittsburgh, PA | reverse complement strand
CTAACTTTGGTTAGCCTTTTTTTATTGGAATTATTATCCTTAAGATTGGCTAACATCTTAATTGTCCGAATTTGTCATTTGTTATGTTATAATATGGATATTCTATATTTTATTAGGGAGGTTTTATGAAAATTTTTGAGAAAGCTCCTGCCAAACTTAATTTAGGATTAGATATTAAAGGACGATGTGACGATGGTTATCATGAATTAGCTATGATTATGGTTAGTATTGATCTTAATGACTACGTTACCATTTCTGAGCTAAAGGAAGATTGTATTGTTATCGATTCTGATAGTAGCAAAATGCCTTTAAATAATGATAATGATGTGTTTAAAGCTGCAGATATAATCAAAAATCAATATGGTATTAATAAAGGTGTTCATATTAGATTAGAAAAATCCATTCCTGTCTGTGCAGGACTGGGGGGTGGTTCTACTGATGCTGCTGCTACAATAAGAGCTCTTAATCGATTATGGAATCTTCAAATGGACTATGACGAAATGGTTGCTATTGGTTTTAAAATTGGTAGTGATGTTCCTTATTGTCTTGGTGGGGGATGTTCGTTAGTATTAGGTAAAGGTGAAATTGTTAAACCCTTACCGACATTGAGACCATGTTGGATAGTTCTGGTTAAGCCGGATTTTGGTATTTCAACTAAATCCATTTTTAGAGATATTGATTGTAAGTCTATAAGTAGAGTTGATATTGATTTATTAAAGTCTGCTATTTTGTCATCAGATTATCAGTTAATGGTCAAATCTATGGGAAATTCACTCGAGGATATTACAATTACTAAAAATCCAGTTATAAGTACAATAAAAGAACGTATGTTAAATTCTGGAGCCGATGTTGCATTAATGACAGGAAGTGGACCAACTGTTTTTTCAATGTGTTCTACAGAGAAAAAAGCTGATCGTGTTTTTAATAGTATGAAAGGTTTTTGCAAAGAAGTTTATAAAGTTAGGTTGTTGAGATAAAAGGTTTTATCTTCTTCACCTATCTATGATTGATTCTTCTATATCTTCGTGATATAATTTACTGGTTAACAAAAAAGAGGTATATATGACAGTTTTAGAACAAAAATTAGACCATTTAGTGAGTCAAATCTTGCTTAAAGCAGAAAATCAACATGAATTATTGTTTGGTACTTGTCAAAGTGATGTTAAATTGACTAATACGCAAGAACACATTCTGATGCTTTTATCACAAGAGCAGTTGACAAATTCTGATTTAGCTAAGAAGTTAAATATTAGTCAGGCAGCTGTAACTAAAGCAGTAAAAAGTTTAATTTCTCAGGATATGTTGAAAGCGAATAAAGATTCTAAAGATGCTCGTATTACTTATTTTGAGTTATCTGAACTTGCTAAACCCATTGCAGATGAACACACACATCATCATGACAATACGTTAGGGGTTTACGGAAGATTAGTAAATCATTTTTCAAAGGACGAAAAGGTCGTTTTAGAACGTTTTCTTGATCTTTTCTCTAGAGAATTAGAAGGGTAATCATGCGATATATTACAGTTAGTGGTCTTACTTTTCAGTACGATAGCGATCCTGTGCTGGAAGGGGTTAATTACCATTTAGACAGTGGGGAGTTTGTTACCTTAACAGGTGAAAATGGGGCTGCTAAATCAACTTTAATAAAGGCTACTTTAGGTATTTTAACGCCCAAAGTGGGTACAGTTAATATCTCTAAAGAAAACAAAGAAGGAAAAAAATTACGTATTGCCTATTTACCTCAACAGATTGCAAGTTTTAACGCTGGCTTTCCATCGTCAGTTTATGAATTTGTGAAATCTGGACGATACCCTAGAAATGGTTGGTTTAGAAGACTGACTAAACATGATGAAGAACATATTAGGGTTAGTTTAGAAGCTGTTGGTATGTGGGATAATCGCCATAAAAAGATAGGAAGTTTATCTGGCGGTCAAAAGCAGAGGGCTGTCATTGCTAGGATGTTTGCTTCTGATCCAGATATTTTTGTATTGGATGAGCCAACAACTGGTATGGACGCAGGGACTACTGAGAAATTTTATGAGTTAATGCATCATAATGCTCATAAGCATGGTAAGTCTGTTTTGATGATTACTCACGATCCTGATGAAGTAAAGGGGTATGCTGACCGAAATATTCATCTTGTTAGGAACCAATCTTTACCATGGCGTTGTTTCAATGTCCATACAAACGAAATGGAGGTTGAATCAGATGCTACTTGATATGCTTTCCTATGATTTTATGCAACGAGCGCTCTTAGCAGTTGTGGCTATTAGTATTTTTGCTCCAATTTTAGGCATCTTCCTAATTTTACGTCGTCAGAGTTTGATGAGTGATACTTTGAGTCACGTTTCCTTAGCCGGTGTTGCATTAGGCGTTGTTTTAGGTATCTCGCCTACATGGTCAACTATTTTCGTTGTTACTTTGGCGGCAGTTGTATTAGAGTATTTGCGTACTGTATACAAACATTATATGGAAATATCAACTGCTATCCTGATGTCGATGGGGTTGGCTATATCTTTAATCGTTATGAGTAAAGCTCATAATGTTGGTAATGTCAGTCTTGAACAGTATTTATTTGGTTCTATTATTACTATTGGGAAGGAACAAGTGATTGCTTTGTTTGTTATTGCATTAATCACTTTTATTTTAACCATCCTATTTATTAGACCAATGTATATATTAACGTTTGATGAGGATACAGCTTTTGTAGATGGATTGCCTGTGCGTACAATGTCTATTTTGTTCAATGTTGTTACAGGTATTGCTATTGCATTAACAATTCCTGCCGCAGGTGCTCTATTGGTGTCAACTATTATGGTTTTACCAGCTAGTATTGCTATGCGGTTAGGTCGAAATTTTAAAACTGTTATTTTTCTGGGTATGTTAATTGGATTTGTGGGAATGGTAGCTGGTATTTTCCTTTCGTATTATTGGGAGACACCTGCTAGTGCAACAATAACGATGATTTTTATTGGCATTTTCCTATTAGTTAGCTTAGTAGGCTTGCTTCGCAAACGTTAAATAAAAAAATCTATCTTATTCTAGGATAGATTTTTTATTTATCTCCCTGTTTTTTTCGAATATATTTTATGAGGGATCAGTTGAGAAATTATCTCGATGAGGTATCTACTAAGTTTTCTGGCTTAAGTTGATAGAAGGGGCAATGTGAATCTATTTTTGCGTTTTAGGATAAAAAATACTACCGGCAATTTTGCCGGCAGTAAATTGTAATTATTGTGCTTCAGTAGTGCTGTGATGTTTGTGTTGATTTAACGCTTCTTGTTCAGTCATTTGAACGATATTAGCGGTATTTGCATTTTTTATGTTTTCTAAACTATACCAATAAGTATTTGAACGACCCTTATTTGCAACGTAGACGATTCTATTTTGGGGAGCTACATTATTTGTATCTGATTCAGAAGTATTAGTGTTAGTATTTTCTTCTATATCAGATGCACTTTCAATAGCTGCTTCGTTTTCATCAGCATCGCTATTTGGATCTTCACCTTCTTCTGCCTGTTTCCCATCTTCTTTGATTAGCATACCAGTTTTGTAATCAATTTTTGCGAGAGGAGACGTATTTTCTAATGTAACAGTTGTGACGCCGTATTCATCAACTTGTTCTTTGCCGCCGCCTAATTTGATTTCTAGAAGTTTTCCTTGTTTATCAATTCCAACATACTGAAGTTCAACTCGGCTAGGTACTAAATTGTTTCCTTCGTATATTGGAGTCACTTTGTAATCAAGCCAGAAATTTTTATGATTTGCCAACCAACTATCTAATCTATTTTCGTAATATAACATACCATCAGGATTATTTTCGCTAAATCCTGTATTTAGATATTTGGTCATAGTAACTAGGTTCTCAGGAACATTGTTCATTCCTGAAAATTGATAACCAACGAGGTGACCTCGGTCCATAAGCCAAGTTGTTTTACCCTTTTCAGTAGTAAATTTGTAGTTGTGCCAACCGGTTGGATTATACGTCAGTCTTTCTCTTTTTATCTTAGGCTCATCTGCATCCCTTAATTGTATGTGAGAATATGTTGCTCTTCCTAAGTTATCTAATGAACCTACCTTGATTTGCTTATTATGAGTAAACGGTAAGATTTTTTTTGAAGAAGTACTTACATACTGTGTCTCAACATGGGATGTCGTCTTATAATGTTTATCCTTAGCTTCAACATTCTGTTGTAATGCCCCAACGCATAGCACGACAGTTAATAGTGGGAGTGATTTGTATAATTGTTTAGATAATTTCATAAACCTAAACCCTTCTAAATGATATTTGTGAAGGCCTTTCACAAGTATAATTTTATCATTTTATTGGGAAAAAGTAATAAAAAAACATAACTAGTTAATTTTTTTTGGAGATTATGTTATTTAACTAGATAGTTATTAAAGTTAAATGTTATAGATATACTGTTATTACATAATAATTTTTATATGATTTGTTATTTTATTAGATTTTTTAATGGATTATTTCTTTAGCTGATTTTGATTACAAAGTTAAGGTATTCTAATCATATTTTCTTGATTTATAACATGTAAAGGTTAGAATAAATTCGTTGGTGTTAGACAGACGATATTTGTTGTTTTTATGAAAAAATTGTGGGTATTAGATATGTATATTTTTTCGATAACTATTTACTCTATGGTAAAAATTCTAAGCTGTTTGTTTGGTGTTATTTCTTAATAAAAATAAGGTAGTCATGTATAATAACTATAATTTAAAAGTTGTCTCTTCAGGAATGTTGTTCATTAATAAAAAGTGTAGTCAATTGACTACACTTTTTATTGTCTTGAAATATTATTATCAGAGTATCGATTACACTTCAAGTCTATTTAAAGTTTAATACAAAGTATTTTTTCTTTCCACGACGAATGACTGTAATTTCATTTTCAAGCTTATCATTTTCTGAGATAGTATATTCTAAATCTTGAATACGATCTCCATTAATATAAATAGCTCCATTGGAGACATCTTCTCGAGCTTGACGTTTAGAATTGACAACTCCTGAAGTGACTAGAAGGTCTATGATATTGAGGTTATCTTCCGTCTGAACGTGATAATTTGGTACTCCACGTAAACCTTGTTTGAGCTCTTTAACAGACAATCCTTTTATATTGCCAGCAAATAGCTGTTCCGTGATATTAACGGCCTCCTTATAAGCTTTTTCACCATGAACAAGAGTTACAACTTCACGTGCTAGTGTTTTTTGTGCTAAGCGTTGGTGAGGTGCTTCCTCGAATTGAATACGTATATCTTCTATTTCTTTAAGGCTTAGGAATGTAAAAATCTTAAGGAAGCGAACGGCATCAGCATCCATAACATTGAGCCAAAATTGGTACATTTCATAAGGAGAGGTTTTGTCAGCATCAAGCCAAACAGCATTTCCTTCAGATTTTCCGAATTTTTTTCCTGTAGAATCTGTTATCAATGGAACAGTCATAACATGAGATACACCATTTGATTTTCGTCTAATAAGTTCGGTTCCAGCAGTCATGTTGCCCCATTGATCAGAACCACCAATTTGCAAAGTGACATTATAGTTCTTATTTAATTCGTAAAAGTCATATCCTTGCATAATTTGATAAGCAAATTCAGTATAGGAAATCCCTGTTTCGATACGTTTTTTAACAGATTCTTTACTCATCATATAATTGACAGTAAAATATTTACCAACATCTCGTAAGAAATCAATGAAACTAATATTGCTGAACCAATCATAATTATTTACCAATACGGCTTTGTTATCACCTGTTTCAAACTCTAGAAAATTAGATAATTGACCGCGGATTTTATTACCCCAACTAACTACAGTTTCCTTTGTTTGTAAACTGCGCTCAACATCTTTAAATGAAGGATCCCCAATAAGTCCAGTTGCGCCTCCCACAAGTGCATACGGCTTGTGACCAGCAAGTTGTAAGCGACGAGAGGTTAAAATAGCAACTAAATGTCCAAGATGAAGGCTGTCAGCCGTAGGATCGTAGCCAGTATAGTAAGAGACAAAACCTTCTTCAAGAGCTTTGCGTAAAGCATCTTCGTCAGTTGTCTGAAAAACGAGTCCACGTTCTTTGAGTTCATCAAAAATATTCATCTTTTTCTCCTAATTATTAACTTGTTGTGTATCAATGTCAACTATATCAAAACTCTTTAGGATATGCAAGTTATATTAAATCTGATATAATGTAGGATGAGGTATTATTCATGTTTAAAGGTAATAAGAAGTTGAATAGTTCTAAATTAGGTGATTACACACCACTTGAATTTGGTTCTATTTTTTTAAGAATTGTAAAGCTTTTATCAGATTTCATCTATGTTATTATTTCACTATTTGTTATGCTCGGAGTAGGACTTGCAGTAGGGTATCTTGCTAGTCAAGTTGACTCTGTTAAAGTACCAAGTAAAAATAGTTTAGTGACACAAGTTAATACACTTACTAGGGTGTCTAGGTTAACTTATTCTGATAAATCACAAATTTCAGAGATTGACACTGATTTACAACGTACACCAGTGGCAAAGGATGCTATATCTGATAATATTAAAAAGGCTATCATTGCAACAGAGGACGAAAATTTCAATGACCATAAAGGTGTAGTTCCCAAAGCCGTACTACGTGCTGCAGCAGGATCTGTTCTGGGGTTTGGAGAGAGTAGCGGTGGTTCAACGCTGACACAACAATTATTAAAGCAGCAAATTTTGGGAGATGATCCGTCATTTAAACGCAAATCAAAAGAAATTATCTATGCTCTAGCATTAGAGCGTTACATGGATAAGGATTCGATTTTATCAGATTATTTAAATGTATCACCGTTTGGTCGCAATAACAAAGGACAGAATATTGCAGGTATTGAAGAAGCAGCACAAGGGATTTTTGGAGTTTCCGCAAAAGATTTAACAATTCCTCAGGCAGCTTTCCTTGCAGGTTTACCGCAAAGTCCTATTGTATATTCTCCTTATACTGCAGATGCCCAGTTGAAATCAGATAAAGATCTTAGTTTTGGTATAAAGCGCCAAAAAAATGTGTTATACAATATGTATAGAACGAGAGCTTTAACCAAAGATGAGTACAAATCCTACAAAGATTATGACATCAAAAAAGATTTTATCAAACCTGCAGTGGCGACAACAAATCATCATGATTATCTTTACTACTCGGCATTATCTGAAGCTCAAAAAGTGATGTACAATTACCTCATTAAAAAGGATAATGTTTCAGAGCATGATTTAAAAAATGATGAGACTAGAGCGACGTACAGACACCGCGCTATTGAAGAGATTCAACAGGGAGGGTATACTATTAAAACTACTATCAATAAATCTGTTTATCAAGCCATGCAGGATGCTGCAGCTCAATACGGAGGGTTGTTAGATGATGGTACTGGCAAGGTTCAAATGGGAAATGTACTAACGGACAATTCTAGTGGTGCTATTATAGGATTTATTGGTGGTCGTAACTATAGTGAGAATCAAAATAACCATGCTTTTGATACGGCACGCTCTCCAGGGTCAAGTATTAAACCGATATTACCTTACGGAATTGCTATTGATCAAGGGATGTTAGGCAGTGGTAGTGTTCTTTCAAATTATCCAACGACATATTCAAGTGGCGAAAAGATTATGCATGCGGATGAAGAAGGTACTGCTATGGTTAACCTTCAAGAGTCATTGGACATTTCTTGGAACATTCCAGCTTTCTGGACTTACAAGATGCTACGAGATCGAGGCGTTGATGTAAAAAACTATATGGAGAAATTAGACTATCCAATTGAAAACTTTGGTATAGAAAGTTTACCACTTGGTGGTGGTATTGATACGTCAGTTGCTCAGCAAACAAACCTTTATCAAATGATTGCAAATGGTGGTGTTTATCATAAGCAGTATATGATAGAAAGCATAGAGGATAGTAATGGGAAAGTGATTTATAATCACGAAAGTAAACCTGTCCGTGTCTTTTCGAAAGCAACAGCTACTATCTTACAGCAGCTATTACATGGACCAATTAACTCCGGAAAGACTACAACCTTTAAAAATCGCTTACAAGGTTTAAATAGTGGTTTAGCTGGGGTAGATTGGATTGGAAAAACGGGTACTACTAACTCAACTTCTGATGTTTGGTTGATGCTTTCTACACCTAAAGTGACTTTAGGTGGATGGGCAGGACATGATAATAATGCCTCTTTAGCGAAATTGACAGGTTACAATAATAATGCTAATTATATGGCTCACTTGGTTAATGCTATTAATAATGCAGATGGCAATACTTTTGGTAAGTCAGAAAGGTTTAGACTTGATGATAGCGTTATAAAAGCTAAAGTTCTTAAGTCTACAGGTTTACAGCCAGGTGTAGTAACAGTAAACGGTCGTCGAATCACTGTTGGAGGTGAAAGCACAACAAGTTATTGGGCAAAAAATGGACCTGGAACGATGACCTATCGTTTTGCTATTGGGGGAACTGATAGTGATTATCAAAAAGCTTGGTCTACTTTGGGTGGAAAACGATAACAGGTTTACGATACTGATAGTTTTATTTGAGGAGAATAGAGTGATCTGTTCTCCTTTTATTTTTTCCAAGATAATATGATTTAATTCTTGTATAGTCTTCTTTCAAAGAATTAGAAAAACACCAGTATGCTATGTTTAAAAATCATCGTGTTATGCTAAAACTCAAGGGTGTTGATGAACAAATTGAAATTCTAGAAGCTTCCTTGAAGTCAAGAGAATAAAACTTGATTTATTGGTGAAAATAAGTTATAATGTATGTAACTATTTGTCGTCTGTCTAGGTTGAAATATTGTCCGACCTAGATATACAGCAGTTAAATCAACTTGATAAAGTGAGATTTAGCTGCTCTTTTTGTGCCTAATTTTAAGAAAAAAGGTTATTGTAATACATATTTAAACTTTCTGAAAATTACCGCAAACGACATCTATAAGCTTGTTCTTGTTAGGCGAGCAAATGAAATAAACTCACTAAGTTTTATGAGATAAAAACTTAGTCACTCTATCTTTAAAAAGGAGCTAAAAACTTGGCAGGACATGAAGTTCAGTACGGAAAACACCGTACACGTCGTAGCTTTTCAAGAATTAAGGAAGTTCTTGATTTACCAAACTTAATTGAAATTCAAACTGATTCATTCCAAGATTTTCTTGATGCTGGCTTGAAAGAAGTATTTGAGGATGTACTTCCAATTTCAAACTTTACAGATACTATGGATCTTGAATTTGTTGGTTATGAATTAAAAGAACCTAAATATACTTTGGAAGAAGCTCGTATCCATGATGCTAGCTACTCAGCACCTATTTTTGTTACTTTCCGTTTAGTTAATAAAGAAACTGGTGAAATTAAAACTCAAGAAGTTTTCTTTGGTGATTTTCCAATTATGACTGAAATGGGTACTTTCATCATCAATGGTGGTGAACGTATCATTGTTTCACAATTAGTCCGTTCTCCTGGTGTTTACTTTAATGATAAGGTAGATAAAAATGGAAAAGTTGGTTATGGGTCAACTGTTATCCCTAACCGCGGAGCTTGGTTGGAACTTGAGACAGACGCAAAAGATATTGCTTATACACGTATTGACCGCACACGTAAAATTCCATTCACAACACTAGTCCGTGCACTTGGTTTCTCTGGAGACGATGAAATTGTTGACATCTTTGGTGACAGTGAACTTGTTCGCAATACTATTGAAAAAGACATTCATAAAAATCCAAGTGATTCTCGTACAGATGAAGCACTTAAAGAAATCTATGAACGTCTTCGTCCAGGTGAACCAAAAACTGCAGACAGCTCACGTAGTCTTTTAGTTGCACGTTTCTTTGATCCACGTCGTTATGACTTAGCGGCTGTTGGTCGTTATAAGATTAATAAAAAACTGAATCTTAAAACACGCCTATTGAACCAAACAATCGCTGAAAATTTAGTTGATGGTGAAACAGGAGAGATTCTTGCTGAAGCTGGAACCGTTATGACACGAGATGTCATTGATTCAATTGCAGAGCATATCGATGGAGACTTAAACAAGTTTGTCTACACACCAAATGATTATGCTGTAGTTACTGAACCAGTTATTCTTCAAAAATTCAAAGTTGTTGCTCCAACTGATCCAGACCGTGTTGTTACTATTGTTGGAAACTCAAATCCTGAAGATAAAGTTCGTGCCTTAACTCCTGCAGATATTTTAGCAGAGATGTCATACTTCTTAAACCTTGCAGAGGGTATCGGTAAGGTAGATGACATTGACCATTTAGGTAACCGTCGTATTCGTGCAGTTGGTGAATTACTTGCGAACCAATTCCGTATCGGACTTGCTCGTATGGAACGCAATGTCCGCGAACGTATGTCTGTACAAGACAATGAAGTCTTGACACCTCAACAAATCATTAACATTCGTCCAGTGACTGCCGCCGTTAAAGAATTCTTTGGTTCATCACAGCTGTCACAATTCATGGACCAACACAACCCTCTATCAGAATTGTCGCACAAACGCCGTCTCTCTGCCTTAGGACCTGGTGGTTTGACACGTGACCGTGCTGGATATGAAGTTCGTGACGTGCACTATACCCACTATGGGCGCATGTGTCCGATTGAAACACCTGAAGGTCCAAACATTGGTTTGATTAATAACTTATCTTCATTTGGACACCTCAATAAATATGGATTTATTCAAACACCATATCGTAAAGTAGATCGTTCTACTGGTGCGGTAACGAACGAAATTGTTTGGTTGACTGCTGATGAAGAAGATGAATTTACAGTTGCACAAGCCAACTCTAAGCTTAACGAAGACGGTACATTTGCAGAAGAAATCGTTATGGGTCGTCATCAAGGTAATAACCAAGAGTTTCCTTCAAGCATTGTTGACTTTGTTGACGTGTCACCTAAGCAAGTAGTTGCTGTCGCAACAGCATGTATTCCTTTCTTGGAAAATGATGACTCTAACCGTGCCTTGATGGGTGCCAACATGCAACGTCAGGCTGTGCCATTGATTGATCCAAAAGCACCATATGTTGGTACTGGTATGGAGTATCAAGCAGCCCACGATTCAGGTGCAGCTGTGATTGCTAAACATGATGGTCGTGTTATTTTTTCAGATGCTGAAAAAGTTGAAGTGCGTCGCGAAGATGGTTCTCTTGATGTTTATCATGTTCAAAAATTCCGCCGTTCAAACTCAGGTACTGCTTATAACCAACGTACCTTAGTTAAAGTTGGTGATCTCGTTGAAAAAGGTGATTTTATCGCCGACGGACCATCTATGGAAAATGGTGAAATGGCTCTTGGACAAAACCCAGTTGTTGCTTATATGACTTGGGAAGGTTATAACTTCGAGGATGCCGTTATCATGAGTGAGCGCCTTGTGAAAGAAGATGTCTATACATCTGTTCACTTGGAAGAATTCGAATCTGAAACGCGTGATACAAAGCTTGGGCCTGAAGAAATTACTCGTGAAATTCCAAATGTTGGTGAAGATTCACTACGTGATCTCGATGAAATGGGAATTATCCGCATTGGTGCTGAGGTAAAAGAAGGTGACATTCTTGTTGGTAAGGTAACACCTAAGGGTGAAAAGGACTTATCTGCTGAAGAACGTCTCTTGCATGCCATTTTTGGTGATAAATCACGTGAAGTTCGTGATACTTCACTACGTGTACCTCACGGTGGCGATGGAGTAGTTCGTGACGTTAAAATCTTTACTCGTGCAAATGGTGATGAATTGCAATCAGGTGTTAATATGCTTGTCCGCGTTTATATCGCTCAAAAACGTAAAATCAAAGTCGGTGATAAGATGGCCGGTCGTCACGGAAACAAAGGTGTCGTCTCACGTATTGTTCCTGTTGAAGATATGCCTTACTTACCAGATGGAACGCCAGTTGATATCATGTTGAACCCACTTGGGGTGCCATCACGTATGAATATCGGACAAGTTATGGAGCTTCATTTAGGTATGGCTGCTCGTAATTTAGGTATTCATATTGCAACGCCAGTCTTTGATGGGGCTTCTTCAGAAGACCTTTGGGAAACTGTTCAAGAAGCAGGTATGGATTCAGATGCTAAGACTGTTCTTTATGATGGTCGTACTGGTGAACCATTCGATAACCGTGTGTCAGTTGGTGTCATGTACATGATCAAACTTCACCACATGGTTGATGATAAACTTCATGCCCGTTCAGTAGGACCATACTCACTTGTTACTCAACAACCACTTGGAGGTAAAGCTCAATTTGGTGGACAACGTTTTGGTGAGATGGAGGTTTGGGCGCTTGAAGCTTATGGTGCTTCAAATGTTCTTCAAGAAATTTTAACATACAAATCTGATGATGTTACAGGACGTCTTAAAGCTTATGAAGCTATCACAAAAGGTAAGCCAATTCCAAAACCAGGTGTTCCAGAATCATTCCGTGTTCTTGTAAAAGAATTGCAATCACTTGGTCTTGATATGCGTGTCCTTGATGAAGATGACAACGAAGTTGAACTCCGTGATCTTGATGAAGGTGAAGATGATGATGTGATGCACGTTGATGACCTTGAAAAAGCACGTGTGAAACAAGAAGCTGAAGAAAAACAAGCTGAACAAGTATCTGAAGTCGTTCAAGAAGATTAAATTTATCTAGTTTATAACTAGAAGCGAATATAGAATTGATATGCAATGCTAGTCCTAGGATTTATTGAAATCCTAGCTGGGCTAGTATGATGATAAATCGAAGAAAGGTAAAACTAGTGGTTGACGTAAATCGTTTTAAAAGTATGCAAATCACATTAGCATCACCAAGTAAGGTCCGTTCATGGTCTTATGGTGAAGTTAAAAAACCTGAAACAATCAACTACCGCACATTGAAACCAGAACGTGAAGGACTTTTTGATGAAGTTATTTTTGGTCCAACAAAAGATTGGGAATGTGCGTGTGGAAAATACAAACGTATTCGTTACAAAGGAATCATTTGTGACCGTTGTGGCGTTGAAGTAACCCGTGCAAAAGTTCGTCGCGAACGTATGGGACATATCGAGTTAAAAGCACCAGTATCTCATATCTGGTATTTCAAAGGTATCCCATCGCGTATGGGGCTCACATTGGATATGAGTCCTCGTGCACTTGAAGAAGTTATTTATTTTGCGGCTTATGTTGTTATCGATCCAATGGACACACCATTAGAACCGAAGTCACTCCTTACTGAGCGTGAATACCGTGAAAAACTTCAAGAGTACGGTTACGGTTCGTTTGTTGCTAAAATGGGTGCTGAAGCCATTCAAGATCTTCTTAAACGCGTTGATTTAGATGCAGAAATCGCAGTTCTTAAAGAGGAGTTGAAATCAGCGACAGGTCAAAAACGTGTGAAAGCAGTTCGTCGTCTGGATGTGTTAGATGCCTTTAAAAAATCTGGAAATAAACCAGAATGGATGGTTCTTAACATTTTACCGGTTATCCCACCGGATCTTCGTCCGATGGTTCAATTAGATGGTGGTCGTTTTGCGGCATCAGACTTGAATGACCTTTACCGCCGTGTTATTAACCGTAACAATCGTTTGGCACGTTTGTTGGAATTAAATGCTCCTGGCATCATCGTTCAAAATGAAAAACGTATGTTACAAGAAGCTGTTGATGCGCTTATCGACAATGGTCGTCGTGGTCGTCCAATTACCGGACCAGGTAGTCGTCCTTTGAAATCATTAAGCCATATGCTTAAAGGTAAACAAGGTCGTTTCCGCCAAAACTTGCTTGGTAAACGTGTTGACTTCTCTGGACGTTCCGTTATTGCTGTTGGTCCAACACTCAAAATGTACCAATGTGGTGTACCACGTGAAATGGCTATTGAGCTCTTCAAACCTTTTGTAATGCGTGAAATCGTTGCTCGTGACCTCGCAGGGAACGTTAAAGCAGCTAAACGTATGGTTGAACGTGGGGACGAGCGTATTTGGGACATCTTAGAAGAAGTTATTAAAGAGCACCCAGTACTTCTAAACCGTGCACCTACTCTTCACAGATTAGGTATCCAAGCGTTTGAACCTGTCCTTATTGATGGTAAGGCGCTTCGTCTTCACCCACTTGTATGTGAGGCCTACAATGCTGACTTTGATGGAGACCAAATGGCCATCCACGTTCCATTGTCTGAAGAAGCCCAAGCAGAAGCTCGTCTTTTGATGCTTGCTGCAGAGCACATCCTTAACCCTAAAGATGGTAAGCCAGTCGTAACACCATCTCAGGACATGGTTTTAGGAAATTACTACCTGACTATGGAAGATGCTGGTCGTGAAGGTGAAGGCATGATTTTCAAAGATCATGACGAAGCAGTTATGGCATATCAAAATGGTTATGTTCATTTACATACACGTGTTGGTATCGCTGTTGATTCAATGCCGAATAAGCCTTGGACAGAAGAGCAAAAACATAAAATCATGGTTACAACAGTTGGTAAGATTCTCTTCAACGATATCATGCCTGAAGATTTACCGTACTTAATTGAACCTAATAATGCAAACTTGACAGAAAAAACTCCAGATAAATACTTCTTAGAGCCAGGTCAGGATATTCAAGCAGTTATTGATAACTTAGAGATTAATATTCCCTTTAAGAAGAAAAATCTTGGTAATATTATCGCAGAAACTTTTAAACGTTTCCGTACAACAGAAACTTCTGCTTTCCTTGACCGTTTGAAGGACCTTGGATATTATCATTCAACACTTGCTGGTTTGACTGTGGGTATTGCTGATATCCCAGTTATTGACAATAAAGCTGAGATTATTGATGCAGCTCACCACAGAGTTGAAGATATCAATAAAGCCTTCCGTCGAGGTTTGATGACTGAAGAAGATCGTTATGTTGCTGTTACAACAACATGGCGTGAAGCTAAAGAAGCACTTGAAAAACGTCTTATTGAGACACAAGATCCAAAGAACCCTATCGTTATGATGATGGACTCAGGAGCTCGTGGTAACATCTCAAACTTCTCACAACTTGCCGGTATGCGTGGTTTGATGGCTGCTCCTAACGGACGTATCATGGAATTGCCAATCTTATCAAACTTCCGTGAAGGTCTTAGTGTTTTGGAAATGTTCTTCTCAACTCACGGTGCGCGTAAAGGTATGACTGATACGGCCCTTAAGACAGCCGACTCAGGTTACCTTACTCGTCGTTTGGTTGACGTTGCCCAAGATGTTATTATTCGTGAAGATGACTGTGGAACAGACCGCGGTTTGACAATCACAGCAATTACAGATGGTAAAGAGGTTACTGAGACACTTGAAGAGCGTTTGATAGGACGTTATACTAAGAAGTCAATCAAACATCCTGAGACAGGTGAAATTCTCGTTGGTGCAGATACCTTAATTACTGAAGATATGGCTGCTAAAGTTGTTAAAGCGGGCGTTGAGGAAGTAACTATCCGATCAGTATTTACATGTAACACTCGCCATGGTGTTTGTCGTCACTGTTACGGTATTAACTTGGCAACAGGTGATGCTGTTGAGGTTGGTGAAGCAGTTGGTACTATTGCAGCTCAATCTATCGGTGAACCAGGGACACAGCTTACAATGCGTACCTTCCATACCGGTGGTGTTGCTTCAAATACTGATATTACACAAGGTCTCCCACGTATCCAAGAAATCTTTGAAGCACGTAACCCTAAAGGTGAGGCAGTTATTACTGAAGTTAAGGGTGAAGTCGTTGCAATTGAAGAAGACTCTTCAACACGTACTAAGAAAGTATTCGTTAAAGGTCAGACAGGTGAGGGAGAATACGTTGTTCCATTTACAGCACGTATGAAAGTTGAAGTTGGTGATGAAGTAGCTCGTGGTGCGGCCTTAACTGAAGGATCTATCCAACCAAAACGTCTCCTTGAAGTTCGTGATACTTTATCTGTTGAAACGTACCTACTTGCTGAAGTACAAAAAGTTTACCGTAGCCAAGGGGTAGAAATCGGAGATAAACACGTTGAGGTAATGGTTCGTCAAATGCTCCGTAAAGTTCGTGTCATGGATCCAGGAGATACAGATCTTCTTCCAGGTACACTTATGGATATTTCAGACTTTACAGATGCTAACAAAGATATTGTTATTTCTGGTGGAATCCCTGCGACAAGCCGTCCTGTCCTTATGGGTATTACTAAGGCTTCCCTTGAAACTAATTCATTCTTATCAGCTGCATCCTTCCAAGAAACAACACGTGTCCTTACAGATGCTGCTATCCGTGGTAAGAAAGATCACTTACTTGGTCTTAAAGAAAATGTTATTATCGGTAAAATCATTCCAGCGGGTACTGGTATGGCTCGTTACCGTAATATTGAACCACTTGCTGTTAATGAAGTTGAGATTATTGAAGGAACTCCTGTTGATGCAGAAGTTACGGAAGTATCAACACCTACAACAGAAGATTAATCAAAAAGAACTTGAGTTTAACTCAGGTTCTTTTTTTACAAGAATTTGGAATGAGCAGATATTTTTTATTTTATTCTTATTTTTTATATAATACTCTCTAAAGGAAGTGTATTATGTATCAAGTTGTAAAAATGTTTGGTGATTGGGAACCATGGTGGTTTATTGAAGGTTGGGAGGAAGATATTACTGAAATTGCTGAGTATGATACCTTATCAGAAGCTTTGCTCTATTTTCAAGAGGAGTGGGATAGGGGACAGGAAAAGTGGCCTTATTTTCAAAGTAAGTCTAGTTTGTTGGCAACGTTTTGGAGTATAAAAGAAAAACGTTGGTGTGAAGAATGTGATGAGTACCTCCAACAGTATCATTCCTTAATGTTATTGAAAGAATGGCAAGAAATTCCTAAGGAAGAATCTATTGAGCGATTTGAAGTATTTAATAAGATAGCTGAGTTGCCATCGGCATGTTCTTTAAATTTGTAATTAAAAGTAGTTTAAAAAAGTTAGATAGTTTTTATGGGGATATAATAGGTTTGTTCAGCCTCTGCTTCATAATATTTATGTTACTACCTCTCAAGAAATCATTGAAAAGATCTCACCAATTGGTGAGATTTTTTTATTTTATTTTCGAATATATGGTTAAGGAGGTTACGGGATGGTTCAATCATTAGCAAAGCAAGTCATTCATCAGGCAGTAGAAGTAAATGCTCAAGATATTTATATCATTCCCAAAGGTGATTGTTATGAACTCTATATGCGTATTGATGATGAAAGGCGGTTTATTGATGTTTTTGAGTTTAATAGGATGGCTAGTCTTATTAGTCACTTTAAATTTGTGGCAGGCATGAACGTTGGAGAAAAAAGACGAAGTCAATTAGGTTCTTGTGACTATGAACTGTCAGAGGGAAGACTGGTTTCATTACGACTATCGAGTGTGGGAGATTATCGTGGTCAAGAATCTTTAGTTATTCGTATTTTGTATTCAGGTCATCAGGACTTAAAATATTGGTTTGATAATATAAAGCAAATGAAGGAAGTACTGGGTATAAGAGGGCTATATCTTTTTTCCGGCCCTGTGGGGAGTGGTAAAACAACTCTCATGTATCAATTAGCTTCAGAAGTATTTAAAAATAAGCAAATTATCACGATTGAAGATCCGGTAGAAATCAAGAATGACAAGATGTTACAACTCCAATTGAATGAGGATATTGGAATGACTTATGATGCTTTAATCAAACTGTCTTTACGGCATCGTCCAGATATTTTAATTATCGGAGAGATTAGAGATCAAGCGACGGCCCGTGCTGTTATTCGTGCAAGTTTAACGGGAGTGATGGTTTTTTCTACTATTCATGCTAAAAGTATTCCCGGAGTCTATGATAGGCTTATAGAATTAGGGGTTAACTATCAAGAGTTAGAAAATAGTCTAAAATTAATAGCATATCAACGTTTAATTGGAGGAGGAAGCCTAATTGACTTTGAGACAGGTAATTTTAAAAAACACTCATCAGACAAGTGGAATAGACAAGTGGATATCTTGGCTGAAGAAGGACATATCAGTAAGAAACAGGCACAAGTCGAAAAAATTATCCCTCAAGAAACAACGGAAAGTAGTCCAACTTTTTAATAATCTTTTTGCTAGTGGTTTTTCTTTAACTGATATGGTCACCTTCTTAAAGAGGAGTAAGTTATTGTCTGATTGTTATACAGATAGTATGAATAAGGCATTATTAGAGGGAAAAGATTTATCAAAAATGTTAGGAGAGTTAGGTTTTTCTGACACTGTTATCACACAGGTTGCATTAGCTGATTTGCATGGTAACATTTCAAGGAGCCTACTAAAGATTGAGTCTTATTTAGCTAATCTTTTGTTAGTTAGAAAAAAAGTAATAGAAGTAGCTACTTACCCATTGATATTATTGTCTTTTCTGGTGCTAATTATGATTGGCCTTAGGAATTATTTAATGCCCCAATTAGGAGAAAATAATTTTGCAACTAGACTGATTACAAATGTGCCGAATATTTTCTTATTACTTTTAGCAGTTGTACTTATTTTTAGTTTAATATTTTATATTATTCAAAAGCGATTGTCGCGCATTAAAGTAGCTTGTTTTTTAACAACAATTCCCTTAGTTGGATCATATGTTAAGCTTTATTTAACTGCTTACTATGCCCGTGAGTGGGGAAATTTATTAAGTCAAGGTATTGAATTGGACCAAATTGTTAAAGTAATGCAAAATCAGAAATCCAAACTTTTTAGGGAAATAGGATATGACATGGAAGAAGGTTTTCTATCAGGTAAAGCATTTCACCAAAAAGTATTAGACTATCCGTTTTTCTTAACTGAGCTTAGTTTAATGATTGAATATGGCCAAGTTAAGGCGAAATTAGGAACAGAGTTAGATATATATGCTGATGAGAAGTGGGAGGATTTTTTTACAAAATTAGCTAGAGCGACCCAGTTAATCCAACCCGTTATTTTTATTTTTGTAGCTCTTATCATTGTTATGATTTATGCAGCAATGCTGTTACCAATGTATCAAAATATGGAGATATTATCATGAAAAATTTATTGTTAAAATGTAAGGATAAGAAGGTTAAAGCATTTACACTTTTAGAAATGTTAGTTGTTTTGATCATTATTTCGGTCTTGTTGTTATTGTTTGTACCCAATTTATCAAAACAAAAGGAAAGTGTCACAAGAACTGGAAATGCCGCTGTTGTCAAGGTTGTAGAAAGTCAAGCCGAACTTTTTGAACTGCAAGAAACAGGTAGAAAAGCTAGTTTATCCACTCTAAAATCTGGAGGATATATTACTGAAAAGCAAGAAAAAGCCTATTTAGATTATTATAAAGACAGTTCCAATGGTTCTCAGAAAATTTCAAGTTAAAGCATTTACTGTTTTGGAGAGCCTTATTGTATTATCAGTAGTGGCATTTATGACGTTAGTATTTTCAACATCATTTAATAATATTTTTAGGCAGGTTGAAGAAACAATTTTCTTCATATCCTTTGAACATCTTTATAGAGATACTCAGAAATTGAGTGCATTTGGTCAGAAGAAACAAACCCTTACAATCTCTCATAATTATCTCGAAAATACTTATGAGAGACTTTATTTACCTAAAACTGTAAAAGTAGTCAAAAGTGATACACTTGCATTTGACACTAATGGAGGGAATTCAAGCTTGGCAAAAATTCAATTTGAATGTTATAGAAAAACTGTCACGTATCAATTATATATAGGAAGTGGTAATTATCGTAAGAAAGAAAATTAGAGCCTATATTTTACTGGAAAGCCTAGTGGGATTAGCTATTTTAGTTACTATTACAAGATTAGTAATAAGTGAAATAAATCGTCAACAATCCCATATTGCAAGAAGGCAACATGAGCAAGAAGTATTGATATTAGCTAGAATGGCTGTGCAAACTGATCAAAAAATATTAGAAGCAAATGGTGTTAATATTCGTATTGAAGAAAGTAAAAATAAAATTGTGCTCTTTGAAGATAATAAGGAAATTTTGCACGTATCAAAAGTTAAGGGTTAAAGCATTTACGCTTTTAAAATGTTTGGTAGCATTGGTTACAATCACAGGAGCTTTACTAGTTTATCAAGGACTGACAAAATTGTTGGCTCAACAGATAGTAGTGATGTCTTCTTCCAGTCAGTCTGAATGGGTGTTATTAACTCAGCAACTAAATGCAGAATTTGAAGGCGCTCATCTGGAATATTTAAGACAGAACAAACTTTATTTACGTAAGCAAGATAAGATTGTAACCTTTGGCAAATCTAATAAAGATGATTTCCGTAAGACAGGTTATGATGGTCGAGGTTATCAACCAATGGTTTATGGGTTAGACAATTGTCAAATGAGTCAGACCAAAAGTATGGTAAAACTTGTTTTTTATTTTAAGGACGGGTTAAAAAGGACATTTTACTATGATTTTAAAGAAGAAACTTAAAGCTGGCATCCTTTTGCAAGCTATTGTATTGGCTGCTGTATTTACACTCGTCTTACAGTTTTATCTAGCAAGAATATTGGCAACAGAAAGACAGTATCATAGCCAAATTGAAGCAAGTAAAGCTTATTTAACAGCGCAGTTAGCTTATAAAACAATAGAAGGTGACTCCATATCAGGAAAATGTTATTTTACAGGAGGATATGCTTCATACCTCCAAGAAGGGAACTATTTACAAGTTAAGGTTACATTGGATAAGGGAGGAAACTATAACCATAAGTTTTATCGTAAAACAGACACTCTCCAAGTACCTCTCAAGTCTAATGATAATAAAGCAAGCCATAAACATTAAAAATATACAGTGATGAAATATTAGTAAGACAAGGTTTTGCTTAAAAACAGGATTTTTGTTTGCTTCTCTTTTCAGATGCTGTGTTTTTTGTTATGATAAATTCTGGAGGAAATCATGAATTTTGAAAAAATTGAGACAGCCTATGAGCTGATTTTAGAAAATATCCAAACGATTGAGAACCAATTAAAAACTCATATTTATGATGCCTTAATTGAACAGAACTCTTATTACCTTGGTTCAAGTTGTGATTTAGATATGGTTGTGGTGAATAACCAAAAATTACGTCAACTTGACTTAAGTCAAGAAGAATGGCGTCGCACTTTCCAGTTCATTTTTATCAAATCTGCGCAAACAGAGCAATTACAAGCTAATCATCAGTTTACGCCAGATAGTATTGGTTTTATCTTGTTATTTCTTTTGGAAGAATTAACGAGTCAAGAGACAGTGGATGTCTTGGAAATTGGAAGTGGAACTGGGAATTTAGCTCAGACTCTCCTCAATAACAGCTCGAAAGAGTTAAATTATATGGGCATTGAAGTTGATGATCTTTTGATTGATCTATCAGCAAGCATTGCTGAAATTATAGGTTCTAGTGCCCAATTTATCCAAGAGGATGCTGTTAGACCACAAATTTTGAAAGAAAGCGATGTAATCATTAGTGATTTACCAGTTGGCTATTATCCTAATGATGGTATTGCTAAACGATATGCTGTATCAAGTTCTAAAGAGCACACCTATGCTCACCATCTATTGATGGAGCAATCTCTTAAATATTTGAAAAAAGATGGAATCGCTATATTTTTAGCACCCGAAAACCTTTTAACAAGTCCACAAAGTGATTTGCTGAAGGAGTGGTTAAAAGGATATGCAGATGTCATTGCCGTTTTAACTCTACCAGAAACTATTTTTGGAAGTCGTCAAAATGCGAAATCTATATTTGTTCTCAAGAAGCAAGCAGAACAAAAACCAGAAACCTTTGTATATCCGCTGACAGATTTGCAAAATCGTGAGAATATGGCAAACTTCATTGAAAATTTTCAAAAATGGAGCAGAGAAAATAGTCATTACTCAAAAAATATGATAAAATAGAGATTGTGAAAACGCTTTAGAGAGGTAAATTATGTCAAAAACAATAGCAATTAATGCTGGAAGTTCAAGTTTGAAATGGCAATTATATGAAATGCCAGAGGAGAAAGTAGTTGCCAAAGGGATTATCGAACGTATTGGTTTGAAAGATTCTATTTCGACTGTAAAATTTGACGATAAAAAAGATGAACAAATTTTAGATATCGTAGATCATACCCAAGCTGTTAAAATTCTTTTAGAAGATCTAACAAAACATGGTATTATCAAAGACTTTAATGAAATTACAGGTGTTGGTCATCGTGTCGTTGCTGGTGGTGAATATTTTAAAGAGTCTGCTTTAGTAGATGATAAAGTTGTAGAACAGGTTGAAGAATTATCAGCTTTAGCTCCACTCCACAACCCAGCAGCTGCAGCAGGGATTCGTGCGTTTAGAGAAATCTTACCAGATATCACGAGTGTATGTGTATTTGATACAGCCTTCCATACAACAATGCAACCTCATACCTACTTATATCCAATCCCACAAAAGTACTATACTGATTATAAAGTACGTAAATACGGTGCACACGGGACAAGCCACCAATACGTTGCACAAGAAGCAGCTAAGCAATTAGGACGTCCTTTAGAAGAATTAAAATTAATCACAGCACATGTGGGTAATGGTGTTTCTATTACAGCAAATTATCATGGACAGTCTATTGATACATCAATGGGATTCACACCACTTGCAGGACCAATGATGGGAACACGTTCAGGAGACATTGATCCTGCGATTATCCCTTATCTTGTAGCTAATGATCCAGAATTGGAAGATGCAGCAGCTGTTGTTAATATGCTTAACAAACAATCAGGATTGCTTGGAGTATCAGGAACTTCAAGTGATATGCGAGATATTGAAGCAGGTCTTCAAAGTAAAGATCCAAATGCAGTGTTAGCCTATAATGTCTTTATTGACCGTATTAAGAAATTTATTGGACAATACTTGGCAGTATTAAATGGCGCGGATGCTATTATTTTTACTGCAGGTATGGGAGAAAATGCGCCATTAATGCGTCAAGATGTTATCGCAGGATTATCATGGTTTGGCATTGAACTTGATCCAGAAAAAAATGTTTTTGGTTATTTTGGAGATATCACAAAACCAGATTCAAAAGTGAAGGTTTTAGTTATTCCTACTGATGAAGAATTAATGATTGCGCGTGACGTTGAGCGCCTTAAAGCTAAATAAGTTATCAAAAAATTGATAAGACCAGAAAAGTTGATAGTTTAACTATCAACTTTTTTGTCTTTTGAACAGATATGTAAAATGTACTTGACAAAAAATGTATAGTTAACTATACTATGAATGTAAAGCTAACTATACAAAAAAGGTGTAAGATATGAAAAATTCTCTACAAAAGTTACGAAAATCTAGGAAATTAAGTCAAGCAGAACTTGCAGTTGCACTTGGAGTTACTAGGCAAACTATTATTTCTCTAGAAAAAGAGAAATACACGGCATCTTTGGAGCTAGCATTTAAGATAGCGCGTTATTTTGATAAACAAATTGAGGAAGTTTTTATTTATACAGAAAGTGAAGGAGGATAGAATTTTAATGGAAAAATACAGTCCACAAAAGACAAAAGGTTAAAAGTTAATCTGTAATATGTCAAGGATGTGGACTATTGATTTTTGTCCACCAATCGTTTACCAGCAATATGTTTTTATCATTACTATTAGTATTAGCATTGCGATGTCTATTTTTGCTATTTATCGCTATGCTTCATTGAAGAAAACGATATAATAGCTGATGATTAAATTGAAGTTTTAGAAAGTAGTATTCTATGTTAATAAAAGGATTATTGTCACCCAATAGTAAAGTATCTCCGAAGGATTACAAAGTATATATGAGAGTTTTGTCTTTTGTTTTTAGTGTATGTAGTTTGATTATGATAGTATCATCATTTCTACATACCTTTGAATCTAATTTTACTAAAGGTTTTTCCTTTGGTTCAGGTATTGCCTTATTTGCAGGAAGTTTTTATTTTTTGGTGATAACATTTAGTGAAAAGCGATTTCAACATTACTATACCAAAGTTTTTGATGAGCGTAATCAATTTATTGCTAATATGTCTTGTCGACTTCTTTTCCTTTTATCTGTCCTTGTTTTAGTGGTATTGTGTCTGATTAATGTCTGGTTTGGTATAACTTTTTCCTATGCAAAGTTCTTGCTATTGATACTCTCTTTTATTTTATATGGTTATTTATTAATTTACTTTATTTTACAGAAGTTATTGTGAGATAAGTCTATAAGATTTGAAAATATGTTATGATAGAAAAAAGTTAATAATTTATTTTGGAGGTTTTTGTGTCATTTATTATTAGAAAAGGCAAAATTTTAGCTTTGCTAATAGCATTTTTAGTTATTAATCAACTTGTTCCTATATTGGCTGTGTGGCTCCTAAAGAATCACTATCAAACGCCTTTTACTAGTATATTGTTGATTGGCTTAGAATTACTTATTATTGCTCTTTTCCTTTATTATGCCAAGGTTAAACAAATAATCAGATGGAAAGCATTATTGACAAGGAAAGCATTAGTTACTATTCTCTTAGGTTGGTTATCATTGAGGGTTCCACAAATTATTGGTTACCTCATTATGACTATGCAAGGGGTTAAAGATACAGCAAATCAAACAGTAATTATGGAATTAACAAAGCAACTTCCACTAGCTTTGATGTTAATTTTTGCCATAATTGGTGCCCCTATTATGGAAGAAATTATATTTCGCTATATTATCCCTAAAGAACTTTTTGCGAAACATCAAAAATGGGGTTTTGTCATCGGTACTTTAGCTTTTGCTCTTATTCATTCCCCTTCTGATATAGGTAGTTTTATTATTTATGCTGGGATGGGTGCTATTTTATCTTTTGTTTATTATAAAACTGAGCACTTAGAATATAGTATAATGATTCATTTTATTAACAATGCTCTTGCTTATAGCGTGTTAATCAGTACAATGATGAATAACTAAAAAAACTTTGAGCAATTTGCTCAAAGTTTTTTTGCTTTCTCAATAGTAGCATCAATGGCAGAAATAACACTATGCGTCAGACCATTTTTTTCTAAGTCTAAAAGGCCAGCAATAGTAGTTCCGCCTGGGCTACAAATGTTGTCGATTAAGTCAGAGGTGCTATTTTGTCCTTGTAATAGGTTTTGACTAGAAGCTAAGACAGTCTGTCCTACAATAGAGAGTGCTTGTTCTTTTGGAAATCCATATTTTACACCTGCTTTAGCTAAGGCTTCTATAAATAGATAGATATAGGCAGGGCTAGAACCTGCTAGAGCAGTGAAGGTATCAAAATTGGTTTCTGCTATATCAAAGCTACTTCCAAAACTATCCGTAATTTCTTTGGCTAATTGTCGTAACTCATCTGATACATGATTGTTGTAACAAATAGCTGTGCAACTTTGAAGTATTTGTGCGTTAATATTTGGCATAATACGAATCAATGGTAAATCAGAACGAGTTAATTGGCTTAAACGCGCTAAGGAGATTCCTGCTGCCATTGAGATGATTGGTTTTGTGATATCAAGTGGAAGAAGAACCTTTTCAAATAGTTGAGGTTTAATACCTAACATGATAATATCAGCTTGATTGATTAATGACTGATGAGATTCGGCGTAAGTAACATCAAGTCTTTCTGCAATTTCTTTTGAACGCTCTAAGCAAGATCCGGATATGATAATGTCATGTTGGGTTTGTTTGAGGCCTTGAATAATTGCACTGGCCATTTTTCCGACGCCGATAATTCCAATTTTCATAATGTTGATATGGGGATGAAAGGAGATACTAAAATGTGTCTACCTTATGAAACTCCCATCCTTTCTATCTTAATAACCTTTAATAATATCCACCGTCGAGCGGTCTAATTTGTTAACGATGGCCTGAAGGTAAGCTTGTGCTTGTAGAAAATCATCCATAGCGTAGAGTGTTTGATGAGAATGAATGTAGCGTGCACAGACACCGATAGTTGTAGAAGGAATACCACTATTTTTTAGGTGAGCAGCCCCAGCATCGGTACCACCATTTGCAGCATAATATTGGTATTTTATACCTGCTTCTTCAGCTGTTGTAAGTAAGAAATCTCTCATATCTTTAAGCATGATATGTCCGGGATCATAAAAACGGATTAAGGTTCCCTCTCCTATTTTGCCTTGTTCCCCATAAATATCTCCAGCTGGGGAACAATCGACAGCTAAGAAGATATCTGGGTTGAATTTAGTTGTTGAAACATGTGCGCCACGAAGTCCGACTTCTTCTTGAACATTTGCCCCAGCAATAAGTGTGTTGCTAAGACTTTGATCTTTTAAGCTTTTTAGCAATTCGGTCACCATAAGCACACCATAGCGATTATCCCAAGCTTTTGACATAATATGTTTTTGATTTGCAGTTAAAATGGTTTCAGATTTAGGAACAATGATATCGCCAGGAGCAATGCCAAAGCTTTCAGCTTCATTTTTATCTGTGAATCCTCCATCAAAAACAATGTCACTAATTTTGGGTAATGTTGTTCCACCGCTTTGTCCACGAAGAAAGTGAGGAGGAACTGAGCCTGATATAACAGGAATAGCATCACCAGAACGTGTGTAGAGGGTAAAGCGTTGTGAGCTGACTACTAGGGGATTCCATCCTCCAACCTCAAGTACACGAAATGTTCCATCTGGCTGAATATGACTAACCATAAAGCCGACTTCATCCATATGGGCAGCAACCATGACTTTAGGAGCATTAGTCTCATGAGTATTTTTAACTCCAAAAATTCCACCAAGTCCGTCTGTCTCAACTTGATCAACTAAAGGAGTTATTTCTTGACGAAGGAAGTTGCGGATATTGTGTTCATAGCCAGCAATCCCATCAAGCTCAGTTACGGTTTTAATTTTGTTAAATAAATCTGACATAATTACCTCAATTCTACAAATACTATTTTAGCACCTTTTAATTAAAAATAAAGAACAGAACAGGTTTCAGTCAATATAAAGACTTTCAAAAAGAATATCAAGTACTACCGGAAGACTGTTATGACTGACAAAGCCTATTATAGTGAAAACTGGGTTGAATACAACGGAGATAATGTTTATCGGCTTAAGCTAATAAAAAGGTAGATAGAAAAGATAATACGGCTAAAAAAGTGATAACCATAGCAATTAAAGTCAAATTTTTGGGGTGATTCTTATTGATTAAAAATGAAGTTGTGCAAAGCAGTATTAGCGTCACAATAGCAAAAAGTTCTCCATTTTGAAGACGAAATAAAAACCAGTGATCACCTAGGAAGAGTAGACCTAGCAAACAATTTAAAGCAGGTACTAATAATTTTTCTTTCATGTTTTTTCTTTCTGTTTGAATGATTAACCATAATGGTATCTTAAGACAATGTCATCCTATTATACCACAAGGAATAAGTTGTTTTTTTTTCATAACTGTTATGTGGATTTCTTCCATCAATTCCTGTGTCTAATTCCGGGGGGTATGGTATAATAACAGTTATGAAAAATAAAAAAATCTTATTTGGGACTGGCCTTGCTGGTGTGGGTTTACTGGCAGCTGCTGGTTATACCCTAACTAAAAAAGTAACAGATTATAAACGTCAGCAAATCACTCAGACCTTAAGAGAATTTTTTAGTCAGATGGGTGATATTCAGGTATTTTATTTTAATGAATTTGAATCTGATATTAAAATGACCAGTGGTGGTCTTGTCTTGGAAGATGGCAGAATTTTCGAATTCATTTATCGTCAAGGTGTTCTTGATTATGTGGAGGTGAGCAAATGATTTTACCAGAATCTTATGAAGAAATAGCAGCCTATATTGATAGCACTAAGAAAGTTGTTTTCTTTTTTACAGCAGATTGGTGTCCAGATTGTCAATTTATATATCCAGTAATGCCATCAATTGAAAAAGATTTCTCAGATTTTGTCTTTGTACGTGTTAATCGTGATGACTATATAGAATTAGCTCAGCAGTGGAATATTTTTGGGATTCCGAGTTTCGTTGTTGTGGAAAATGGTCAGGAACTGGGTCGTTTGGTTAATAAGAATCGCAAAACAAAGGCTGAAATTACTAAATTTCTCGCTGAAATTAACTATAAATAAGACAGAAAATAGCAAAATTTAAAGGAGAATAAATGATTTTTACTTATAATAGAGAGCATGTTGGTGATACCTTAATGGTTATTGTTAAGGATAGTCAAGGAGCTAAGCTAGATGTTGATCGTCGCGGACAAGTAGCACGCGTCTATCTGCAAGATAGTAAAGAAACAGTTGCTTGGAATATCTTTGAAGTGTCAAGTTTAATTGTTATTGAGGGAGCAGGTCAAATAACTTTATCTGATCAAGATATTAAAATCCTTAATGCAGAACTACTGAAAGAAGGATTCGAAGACTCTCTTGTTAATAATATTGAACCTACATTTGTTGTGGCGCAAATTAAAGAAATGATTGATCATCCAGATAGTGACCATTTACATATCTGTCAAGCAGAAATCAACGATGGGAAGACGGTCCAAATCGTTTGTGGGGCACCTAATGCTTCAGTAGGTCTTAAAACAGTTGCAGCTCTTCCAGGAGCTATGATGCCAAATGGTAGCCTTATTTTCCCAGGAAAACTTCGTGGAGAAGATAGCTTTGGAATGTTATGTAGTGCTCGCGAGTTAGCTCTTCCAAATGCTCCTCAAGTCAGAGGTATCATTGAATTATCTGATCAGGTAATTGTTGGAGAGTCTTTCGACGCCAATAAACATTGGAAAAATTAGTAAAAATCAACTTAGCTTCAGCTAAGTTGATTTTTAGTTGTAAACTTAAGAAGTTACAATGACTTTTTAAGTGTGATGTGTTGCAAAAAAGCAATATCTTTATAAGGAGCTTTGTCAGCAACACTTAGCTCGATAGCAAGCATTTTGTTTAGCCAACCAGTTTCAGTTTTAAAATGGTTTGGTTGTAATGAATAGAAGGTACGAATACCCTGATAACGTTCAACTAATAAATTTGTATTTTGTTTTAGTTCTTCTAAGGTATAAATATTTCCCTGGTCAAAACTGGCACTTTTAAAGTTTGCTTCTCCTGTTAAGAGTTCCATCGCAGTGGAGGTATCATTGCTAAAAATAACTGATTGTAATATTTTACCGGTTATATTATGTTTGATGAGAGATAGTTCTCCATTGGGTTTTAGAAGTCGAGAAAATTCGTCAAAATAAGCAGGATGATTATGTTTGTCTATATATTCAAGAACATTATGACAAATAATAGTATCAAAGCTTTGATCAGGCAAATCTCTTAATGCTTCGTAGGAACCTAGGATTTTATAAATATTGTCACTTTGATTATCGTAAAGCAGTTTAGGATTGGGTTCAATAGCAGTTACATTGTTTTCTTTTGCTAGATGTTGTTCGGTGAGACAAAAACCAGCTCCAAAATCTAAAACGTTCTGATTTTTGATATGGCTTAATTGAGCAAAAGTTATTTCATATTGTATTTTTCCCCAAGGTTTAGCCAGCATTTCTTTATAACTAGTTACATTTGTCATCTTAATTCTCCCAGAACAATTTCATATATTTTAGCATTTTTCTTCCTTATTTTCGAATAATAATAGTGAGGAGGTAATCAATGTATAATAAAGTTATTATGATTGGGCGTCTAACAGCAAAGCCTGAGATGGTAAAAACACCAACTGACAAGTCAGTGACGCGTGCAACTGTTGCTGTTAATAGACGCTTTAAAGGAAGTAATGGTGAGCGTGAAGCAGATTTTATTAATGTGGTTATGTGGGGTCGTCTAGCGGAAACCCTTGCGAGCTATGGGACAAAGGGCTCTTTAATTTCAATAGATGGTGAATTGCGTACGCGCAAGTACGAAAAGGATGGTCAAACGCACTATATCACTGAAGTATTAGCATCATCATTTCAGTTGCTAGAAAGCCGTGCCCAACGTGCTATGCGTGAAAATAACGTTTCTGGTGATTTGTCAGATTTAGTATTGGAAGAAGAGGAGCTCCCCTTTTAAATAAAATCACTCTCAAAATATCATTTCTAAATATACTGGTTGCTTTTCACAGAAAGCAACCTTTTTTTATTGAAAATAGAAAGGCAAACGATTACAATAAAGGGGATAGAAAGCAGGTTTAAGATGGAAAAAGTCATTATTTTTGATATGGACGGCGTTATTGTTGATTCCGAGTACACGTTTTTAGATAATAAGACAGAAATGTTACGTGAGGAGGGTATTGATACGGACGTCTCGTATCAATACCAGTACATGGGGACTACTTTTGAATTCATGTGGCAAGCTATGAAAGAGGAGTTTGGCTTACCGAAAACAGTAAAAGAGTATATTGCTGAGATGAACAGACGTCGACAAGCGATTGTGGCGCGTGATGGTGTTAGGCCCATCAAAGGAGCTCAGCGACTGATTCATTGGTTACACCAACATGGCTATCGCTTAGCAGTTGCGTCCTCATCTCCAATGGTAGATATTAAGCGTAATCTAAAAGAGTTGGGTGTGACAGAATGCTTTGAATACATGGTTACAGGAGAAGATGTATCGTCTTCTAAACCAGCACCAGATGTTTTTCTTAGAGCTGCAGAGCTTTTAGATGTAGACCCTAAAGTTTGTATAGTTATAGAAGATACAAGAAATGGGAGTTTAGCTGCTAAGGCAGCAGGAATGTATTGCTTTGGCTTTGCTAATCCTGATTATCCACCGCAAGATTTATCAATGGCAGACAAGGTTATTTCAGATTATCAAGATATCTATATTTATCTTCCGGAGTAAAATGGTATCTTGAGGAGGATAAGCATATGTTGATGGTGTTGTTATTCCAAAGGCTAGGAATTATTATGATTTTAGCCTTTTTATTGGTAAATAATAGTTATTTTAGACAGTTAATTGAAGAGCGGTCTAAACGTGAAACGGTAGTCCTTGTCATCATTTTCGGCTTGTTTGTTATTATATCTAATATAACAGGAATTGAAATAAAAGGGGATCGAAGTTTGGTCGAGCGCCCTTTTCTAACAACGATTTCTCATTCTGACTCACTTGCTAATACAAGGACTTTAGTTATTACAACGGCAAGTTTGGTTGGTGGACCTCTGGTTGGATCAATTGTTGGTTTTATTGGAGGAGTTCATCGCTTTTTTCAAGGAAGCTTTTCAGGTTCTTTCTATATTGTCAGTTCAGTTCTAGTCGGCATTGTTAGCGGAAAGATTGGTGATAAGCTTAAGGAAAACCATCTCTACCCTTCAACAAGCCAAGTTATTTTAATTAGTATTATTGCCGAAAGTATCCAGATGCTATTTGTTGGCATTTTTACAGGATGGGAACTTGTCAAAATGATTGTCATTCCAATGATGATTTTAAATAGTTTAGGTTCCACACTTTTCCTTGCGATTTTGAAAACTTATTTGTCAAATGAAAGTCAGTTACGCGCAGTTCAAACGAGAGATGTTCTTGAATTGACTCGACAGACTCTGCCCTACCTTAGACAAGGTTTGACACCGCAATCTGCTAGGAGCGTTTGCGAAATTATAAAGAGGCATACTAACTTTGATGCTGTGGGATTAACAGATCGGTCAAACGTATTAGCTCATATTGGTGTTGGCCATGATCACCATATTGCAGGACAACCGGTCAAAACAGACTTATCTAAAAGTGTTATTTTTGATGGCGAACCAAGAATTGCGCAAGATAAAGCGGCGATTTCTTGTCCAGATCACAACTGTCAGTTAAATTCTGCTATTGTAGTTCCTCTAAAAATAAATGATAAAACTGTGGGTGCCTTAAAAATGTACTTTGCAGGAGATAAGACAATGTCTGAGGTGGAGGAAAACCTAGTCCTTGGTTTAGCGCAAATATTTTCAGGACAACTGGCAATGGGGATAACAGAGGAACAAAATAAGTTAGCCAGTATGGCAGAGATAAAGGCTTTACAAGCACAAATCAACCCTCATTTCTTCTTTAATGCCATTAACACAATTAGTGCATTAATCCGTATTGATTCTGATAAAGCACGTTATGCACTGATGCAGTTAAGTACTTTTTTTAGAACAAGTTTGCAGGGTGGTCAGGATCGTGAGGTAACGCTTGAGCAAGAAAAATCACATGTGGATGCTTATATGAATGTTGAAAAATTACGTTTCCCTGATAAATATCAGTTATCTTATGATATTAGTGCACCAGAAAAAATGAAGTTACCACCTTTTGGTTTACAGGTACTGGTAGAGAATGCAGTTCGACATGCTTTCAAAGAACGTAAGACGGACAACCATATATTGGTTCAAATAAAGCCAGATGGTCATTATTATTGTGTTTCTGTTAGTGACAATGGACAAGGAATCTCAGATACTATCATTGATAAATTAGGTCAAGAAACAGTTGCAGAGAGTAAGGGTACAGGTACTGCTCTAGTTAATCTAAATAACAGGCTGAATTTATTATATGGTAGTGTAAGTTGCCTTCATTTTTCGAGCGACAAGAATGGTACAAAAGTTTGGTATCGAATACCTAATAGAATAAGGGAGGATGAGCATGAAAATTTTAATTCTTGATGATGAAATGTTTGCCAGACAAGAATTATCGTTTTTAGTTGAACATAGCCAGGAGGTTGACAACCCTGAGATTTTTCAGGCTGAGGATATCAGTGAAGCCGAAAAAATCTTATTTAGACAGCAAATTGATTTAATTTTTTTAGATATTTCGCTTAGTGAAGAAAATGGCTTTACTTTGGCTAATCAGTTGAGCCAACTTGCACATCCCCCACTTGTTGTTTTTGCGACAGCTTATGATAACTACGCTGTGAAAGCTTTTGAAAGTAACGCTGTTGATTATATCATGAAACCGTTTGAACAACAGCGCGTTGATATGGCTCTATCAAAAGTGAAGAAATTGAGCCAACTCACCACTGCTTCAGATGTAGAGCAAGCAATACCTAAAAAAGCCAGTGTTGAATTGTTAACCTTGACATTATCAGATCGCAGTGTTGTTGTTAAAATGCAAGATATTGTTGCAGCTAGTGTTGAAGATGGCGAATTAACTGTTAGTACAGTTCAGAAAACTTACACTATTCGGAAGACACTCAATTGGTTTAAGTCACGCGCTGTAGCACCATATTTTCTCCAGATTCATCGAAACACAGTGATTAATCTAGAGATGATTGAGGAAATTCAACCTTGGTTTAATCATACTTTGTTACTAATTATGTCTAATGGAGAGAAATTTCCAGTAGGTCGATCGTATTTAAAAGACCTAAATGAGCATTTAACCATGTAAAAGTGCTTTTGCGAACTTCCCTTTGTTGTTTAGAAGCTTGAATTTGCAATTCGGCTTCTTTTTTTGGTAACTGAGACTAAAAATGAAAACGTTTTATTTGTTTTGAAGTACAATATAGCTATCAATAAAACAAGTTAAAACATTGTAATAAAAGGAAGGGGTAGTGACTATGAAACACACCAGTAAAGAAACCAAAACAAAAGAAGCTCCAATGTTTATTCAAATGTCAATATATGCAGCTATTCTATTAGTTTCACAAATGATTTCAATGTTATTACCGAAATCACTACCAATCCCAACGACGGTTATTGGTTTGGTGCTAATGTATGTATTGCTAACTGCTAAAATTATCAAGGTAGAGTGGGTTGACTCTTTTGGGGCTTTGATGATAAGCATGATTGGTTTTATGTTTGTCCCCTCAGGAATATCAGTAGCAGCGAATCTTGATATCCTAAAAGCTGAAGGCTTGCAACTAGTTGCTGTTATTACAATCTCAACTGTTGTTATGTTGGTAGTGGTAGCATATGTTGCACGATTAATACTTGCTATCAGAGAACTCAGTGTCACAGATTTATTTAAAAAGATATTACCTAACCACTATAGTAAGAAAGTAGAGGAAAAATAATATGGAACTCTTAAAAACACCCATCTTTGGTATTTGCTTTTCTTTAATACTCTATACGATAGGACAACATTTATTTAAGAAGAGTAAAGGTTTCTTCCTTTTGCAGCCTCTTTTCTTTGCAATGGTTAGTGGTATTGTCATTCTTTGGCTTATGTCAAAAGGTTTAGGAACCGATGTTAAGACATTTTATACACAAGCTTATAAACCAGGTGGTGATTTAATATTTTGGTTTTTAAATCCAGCGACAATTGCTTTTGCAGTTCCTCTCTATAAGAAAAATGACGTTGTTAAAAAATATTGGGTAGAAATTCTCAGCAGTTTAGTAATCGGTATGATTGTTTCCCTTATACTTATCGTCGCTATTTCTAAAATGGTTGGGCTTAGTCAAGTCGGAATTGCTTCAATGTTGCCACAAGCAGCAACAACAGCAATTGCTCTTCCAATAACAGCAGCAATTGGAGGGAACACAGCTGTGACAGCAATGGCGTGTATCTTAAATGCAGTTATTATTTATGCATTAGGTAAAAAATTAGTGTCATTTTTCCATTTGAATGATAGTAAGATTGGTGCAGGATTAGGTCTAGGGACCTCTGGTCATACAGTCGGAGCAGCCTTTGCATTGGAATTGGGAGAACTGCAAGGTGCGATGGCAGCTATAGCTGTGGTGGTTATCGGTTTGGTAGTTGATTTGGTTATTCCTATCTTTAGTCATTTGATTGGTTTGCTATAACTAATAGCGTGGTTAAGGCTGAATTTATTCAGCCTTTTTATGATGTCTATTAAAATACATTGGATTAACATGGTTTATGAGCTAGTGTCTAGAATTGTGTTTTACCTAACTTTAAGTTATTAATGATAAAATAACAAATTTTCTAATTAACTAGTTAAGTAATTGTTCTCCTACTTTTTTCTTGTTATAATGAAAAAAGTTGTCAAAAATATTATTTATCAATTAAAAAAGGAGGTTTAATAGTGACTAAATATTTGAAGTACATCTCTTTTGTTGCTTTGTTTCTGGCGAGTATCTTTTTAGTAGCTTGTCAAAATCAAAATTCACAAACCAAGGAGCGAACGCGAAAACAACGACCCAAAGATGAATTGGTTGTTTCTATGGGGGCAAAGCTTCCTCATGAATTCGATCCAAAGGACCGTTATGGAATCCATAATGAAGGTAATATTACTCATAGCACCCTATTGAAACGTTCTCCTGAACTAGATATAAAAGGAGAGCTTGCTAAAAAATATAAAATCTCTAAGGATGGCTTAACGTGGTCGTTCGACTTAAATGATGATTTTAAATTCTCCAATGGTGAGCCTGTTACTGCTGACGATGTTAAGTTTACTTATGATATGTTGAAAGCAGATGGAAAAGCTTGGGATTTGACCTTTATTAAGAATGTTGAAGTAGTTGGGAAAAACCAGGTAAATATTCATTTGACTGAGGCGCATTCGACATTTACAGCACAGTTGACAGAAATCCCAATCGTCCCTAAAAAACATTACAATGATAAGTATAAGAGCAATCCTATCGGTTCAGGACCTTACATGGTGAAAGAATATAAGGCTGGAGAACAAGCAATCTTCGTTCGAAATCCCTATTGGCACGGTAAAAAGCCTTATTTTAAAAAGTGGACTTGGGTATTACTTGATGAAAATACAGCACTAGCTGCTTTAGAATCTGGTGATGTTGACATGATTTACGCAACGCCAGAGCTTGCTAGCAAGAAAGTCAAAGGAACACGTCTTCTAGATATTGCTTCAAACGACGTTCGCGGACTGTCATTGCCTTATGTGAAGAAAGGTGTTGTGAAAAATTCACCAGACGGTTATCCAGTAGGAAATGATGTCACTAGTGATCCAGCAATCAGAAAAGCCTTGACTATTGGTTTAAATAGACAAAAAGTTCTGGATACTGTTTTAAATGGTTATGGTAAACCAGCTTATTCAATTATTGATAGAACACCATTCTGGAATCCAAAAACAGCAATTAAAGATAATAAAGTAGCTAAAGCTAAGCAACTTTTGACAAAAGCTGGATGGAAAGAACAAGCAGACGGTAGCCGTAAAAAAGGAAATCTTAAAGCGGAATTTGACCTTTACTACCCTACTAATGATCAATTACGAGCAAACTTAGCCGTTGAAGTAGCGGAGCAAGCTAAAGCCTTAGGTATTACTATTAAACTCAAGGCTAGTAACTGGGATGAAATGGCAACTAAGTCACATGATTCAGCCTTACTTTATGCGGGAGGACGTCATCATGCGCAGCAATTTTATGAATCACATTACCCAAGTTTAGCTGGTAAAGGTTGGACCAATATTACTTTTTATAACAATCCTACTGTGACTAAGTACCTTGACAAAGCAATGACATCTCCTGACCTTGATAAAGCTAACAAATATTGGAAGTTAGCTCAGTGGGATGGCAAAACAGGTGCTTCCACTCTTGGAGATTTACCAAATGTATGGTTGGTGAGTCTTAACCATACTTATATTGGTGATAAACGTATCAATGTAGGTAAACAAGGTGTCCATAGTCATGGTCATGATTGGTCATTATTGACTAACATTGCTGAATGGACTTGGGATGAATCTGCTAAGTAACTAATTTAGTTAATGTAGGCTACTTTAAGTTTGGAGTCAGAGAAAACAATGTACACCTTATGGTGTGAATGGTTTCCTCGACTCCTTTTTTAACAATTAAGGAGATTTATCTGTGAAACATATTACCACTGTAGTTATCTGGAAGATACTTAGGTGTTTGTCACTCGTTTTTGGAGTATCAATTTTGACCTTTATTTTACTAAAACAATCACCGGTTGATCCAGTCATGGCAAGTGTCAATTATGACACGTCACTAACCCCTGTTCAGTACAAAGCGATTGCTCACCACTATGGTTTGGATAAGCCAGCTCCGGTCCAGTATTTTATTTGGTTAAAAAATTTTATACAGGGACATTTAGGGACTTCACTAGTTTATCGGCAACCTGTTATTGATATTATTAGATCACGGGCAGGTGCCTCTTTCATACTTATGGGACTCTCCTGGGTCTTATCGGGTCTTATTGGATTTATCTTAGGAACTTTATCAGCTTTCCATCAAGGGAAATTGCTTGATCGAATTGTAAGGTGGTTTTCTTACCTTCAGATATCAGTACCAACTTTTTGGATTGGGCTCATTTTTTTATTAATCTTTTCTGTCCAGCTGGGGTGGTTCCCGATTGGTATTTCTTCCCCGATAGGTACTTTGAGTCAAGATATTACGTTAGCTGATCGTATTAAGCACCTTATTTTACCTGTTTTCACGCTAAGTATTCTAGGCATTGCCAATGTAACTCTTCATACTAGAACTAAAATGATGTCGGTACTTTCTAGTGAATATGTCTTATTTGCCAGAGCGCGTGGGGAAACGGAATGGCAAATTTTTAAAAATCATTGTCTTAGAAATGCTATCGTACCAGCTATTACACTGCATTTTTCCTATTTTGGAGAATTGTTTGGAGGATCCGTTCTTGCTGAGCAAGTTTTCTCATATCCAGGACTAGGGTCTACCCTAACTGAAGCAGGACTTAAAAGTGATACACCGCTACTTCTAGCTATTGTGATGATAGGGACATTATTTGTTTTTGCGGGCAATCTTATTGCGGATATTTTAAACAGCATAATCAATCCACAGTTAAGGAGAAAAGTATGATATTGAGACGTCGAACTATTGTTTTATGGCAACTGGGTATCGCCATTTCTCTCATTCTTAGTATTCTAGCCTTAAATCTTTATTTCCATAGTACTCCCTTGCAAACCAATGCAGCTTTACGGAACCTTGCTCCTTCATTAAACCATCTTTTTGGGACAGATGGTTTAGGTAGGGATATGTTTGTCAGAACGATTAAAGGACTTTATTTCTCTCTACAAGTCGGCTTATTAGGTGCCCTTATGGGGGTCATTCTGGCGACAGTTTTTGGAGTGCTTGCAGGTTTAGGAAATAGCATTATTGATAAAATAATAGCATGGTTAGTTGATTTGTTTATTGGTATGCCTCATTTGATTTTTATGATTCTCATTTCTTTTGTTGTTGGGAAAGGTGCTCAAGGGGTCATCATTGCAACGGCTGTTACACATTGGCCTTCTTTAGCAAGGCTTATCCGCAATGAAGTCTATCATCTAAAGAATAAAGAATTTGTCCAACTTTCTAAAAGTATGGGAAAAACGCCTTATTATATTGTGAGGCATCATATCCTGCCTTTGATTGCTTCTCAAATTTTCATTGGTTTTATCCTCTTATTTCCACATGTCATCCTACATGAAGCATCAATGACTTTCTTAGGATTTGGGCTCTCTGCCGAACAACCTTCGGTTGGTATCATTCTGTCAGAGGCAGCTAAGCATATCTCTCTTGGAAATTGGTGGTTGGTTATCTTTCCAGGACTTTATCTTATTTTGGTTGTCAATGCATTTGATACTATCGGAGAATCTTTAAAGAAACTCTTTTACCCTCAAACTGATCATTTTTAGGAGGTAGAGATATGACAGAAACATTATTAAGCATTAAAGACCTCTCCATCACCTTCACTCAATACGGAAGATTTTTAAAACCATTTCAATCAACACCGATACAAGCGCTGAATTTAGAAATTAAAAAAGGTGAGTTATTAGCTATTATAGGTGCTAGTGGTTCAGGGAAGAGTTTATTAGCACATGCTATTATGGATATTCTTCCTAAAAATGCATCTGTAACAGGAGATATGATTTATCGTGGTCAATCACTAAATTCTAAACGCATTAAACAGTTGCGAGGAAAAGATATTACGTTGATTCCACAATCAGTTAATTATTTAGATCCATCTACGAAAGTCAAACATCAGGTGCGCTTAGGTATCTCAGAAAATTCAAAGGCTACTCAAGAAGGATTGTTTCAACAGTTTGGTTTAAAAGAAAGTGATGGTGACTTGTATCCTTTCCAACTTTCTGGCGGAATGCTCCGACGTGTTTTGTTTACAACGTGTATTAGTGATAAGGTTTCTTTGATTATTGCGGATGAGCCCACCCCTGGATTACATCCAGATGCTCTGCAAATGGTTTTAGACCAACTACGCTCCTTTGCAGATAAAGGAATAAGCGTTATATTTATCACTCATGATATTGTAGCAGCTAGTCAAATTGCTGATCGTATTACTATTTTTAAAGAGGGAAAAGCTATTGAAACAGCTCCAGCTAGTTTCTTTAGCGGAAATGGAGAGCAGTTACAAACAGAATTTGCTAGAAGTTTATGGCGCTCTCTCCCACAGCAAGAATTTTTGAAAGGAGTTACTCATGACCTTAGAGGCTAAAAAGCTTGGCTTTTATCATAAAAAAGATCAATGGCTTTTTAAGGAGATTAATTTAGAGGTAGCACCTGGTCAAGTTTTAGGTATATTTGGACAAAGTGGTTGTGGAAAAACTAGTTTATCCAGGGTGCTTGCAGGTTTTTTACATCCTAAATCTGGTGAAGTATTAGTTGATGGCAGTAATTTGCCTAGCAAAGCATTTAGACCTGTACAACTTATTCAACAACATCCTGAAAAAACGATGAATCCTTTATGGCCTATGAAAAAAAGTTTGGAAGAAGCCTATTACCCAAGTCGAGATTTACTAGATGCTTTTGGAATTCAAGAAAAATGGCTAAATCGTCGACCTAGTGAACTCTCGGGAGGAGAATTACAACGCTTTTCGATTGTGCGTTCATTACATCCAGAGACTAAATACCTTATTGCAGATGAAATGACTACTATGTTGGATAGCATTACACAAGCTAGTGTATGGAAAAGCATGTTGGAGATTGTAAAGGATAGAAATTTAGGTCTCATCGTTATTAGTCATGATTTCGCTATGTTAGAGAAACTTTGTAACCAATGCTATATGATTGAAGAGAATCGTATCGTATCTTTCAATGGAGATTAAAAAACTCACCTACTATATCAATTAGTAGGTGTTTTTTATTAAGAGAGTATTGAGGGTGACTGATCTACTCATGACTCTAACATTTTGGTAACGTTGGTGAGAAATTCTAATGTTTTGGGTATTATTGACTAATTTATTTTATAATTTATAGATTTTTTAAAAAGATAAGCTAAGGATTTGCATAGGGATATGTAATCGTTTACAATTATGTTGTAAGCTAGTCTTATTTAAGTTTCTGCCTTGGAGTCACAGACTCTCCGTTAAATAGATAAGGATAAACAGATGGAACAATTTAAACATGATGCCAAAGCCTTGTTAGAGGCAATTGGGGGTAAAGAAAATATTAGTGCAGTGACACATTGTGCTACACGCATGCGATTTGTTTTGAATGACAGTAGTAAAGCTAAGGTAAAGGTAATTGAGGAGTTACCATCAGTCAAGGGTACCTTTACCAATGCTGGGCAATTTCAAGTCATTATTGGTAATGATGTCCCTATTTTTTATAATGCTTTTGTAGCCGTTTCTGGTATTGAGGGTGTGTCTAAAGAGGCGGCAAAATCGGCTGCCCAAAAAAATCAAAACCCTTTACAGCGTGTGTTGACAATGCTGGCTGAAATATTTACACCGATTATTCCAGCCATTATTGTTGGTGGTCTGATCCTTGGTTTTCGTAATATTTTAGATGCCGTTCCATTTGAATTTTTAGGTCAAAAAGTTGTTGATGGTGTCAGGCAAGTAGACTCTTCTGGGCATCCAATTTGGAATACTCTAGTAGATGTTTCAACGTTTTGGAGCGGAGTAGACTCTTTTTTATGGTTACCAGGTGAAGCTATATTTCATTTCTTACCAGTTGGTATTGTATGGTCTGTGACTCGTAAGATGGGGACTACTCAAATCCTCGGTATTGTTCTAGGTATCTGTCTAGTGTCGCCACAATTACTTAATGCTTATTCTGTAGCTAGTACTTCAGCAGCAGACATTGCTAAAAATTGGTCTTGGAATTTTGGTTACTTTACAGTACAAAAAATTGGTTATCAAGCTCAAGTTATTCCAGCTCTGTTAGCTGGTTTGAGCCTGTCTTACTTAGAAATCTTCTGGAGAAAACATATTCCTGAAGTTGTTTCAATGATTTTTGTGCCATTTCTATCCTTAGTTCCAGCTATTATCTTGGCTCATACTGTCCTTGGACCTATTGGTTGGACACTAGGTAAATGGATTTCTGCTATCGTTCTTATTGGATTGACTGGTCCTGTAAAATGGCTCTTTGGTGCTATTTTTGGTGCCCTGTATGCCCCATTTGTTATTACTGGTTTGCACCACATGACAAATGCTATCGATACTCAACTCATAGCAGATACAAAAACACATACAACTGGCCTTTGGCCGATGATTGCTCTTTCAAATATTGCTCAGGGTTCAGCTGTACTAGCTTATTATTTTATGCATCGTCATGATGAAAAAGAGGCTCAAATATCACTTCCAGCTGCTATCTCAGCCTACCTTGGTGTTACAGAGCCGGCGCTTTTTGGTGTAAACGTTAAATACATTTATCCATTTGTTGCTGGTATGATTGGTTCAAGTGTGGCAGGTCTTTTGGCGACAACTTTTAATGTCCAAGCTAACTCTATTGGTGTAGGCGGTCTTCCAGGCTTCCTGTCAATTAACGTTAAATATATGGGATATTTCTTTATCTGTATGGCAGTGGCTATCTTTATTCCTTTATTTTTGACACTATTCTTTAAAAAATCAGGTATTTTGACAAAAACTGAAGAGGAAAAATTAGTACCTGATGCTGTCATTGCTTCAACAACAGAAACAAAATCAGCAAAAGAAAAAGCTGTCGTATCAGGTACAAAGCTTAGTGTAGTAAGCCCTTTATCAGGTTTAGCTAAACCACTGGATCAAGCTAGTGATCCTGTCTTTTCACAAGGAATTATGGGGAAGGGAGTGGTTATCGATCCAAGTGATGGAGAACTAGTTTCACCGGTCGATGCGACAGTTTCAGTTCTTTTCCCTACGAAACATGCTATTGGATTGTTAACATCAGAGGGGGTTGAGTTTCTTATTCATATTGGTATGGATACTGTTAATTTAGAAGGAAAAGGGTTTACCTCTCATGTTGCTCAAGGTGACACTGTAAAAGTAGGAGATAAACTCATTACTTTCGATATTCCAATGATAAAAGAAGAAGGATACATTGTGGAAACTCCTATTCTGATTACTAATCAACAAGAATTCCGACCAGAAGAATTGATAGATTTACCCAAACAGATAAAACGTGGACAAGCATTAATGGTTGCCAAGAAAATTTAAAAGTAATTAGGTATTCTTTTTAAAAAAGAGCACTCTTATAAAATGAGAGGTAATTTGAGGAATTGTTTGAGGGGCTTAATACATTAGCTCCTTGAATTATTTTGAACATAAGAAAAAACTCATAGGAACAAATATCACTGTAAAAATGTTATATTTTTGATGATAGTTGATGTTATAGTTAGACTGCTAAATACAGCAGCATTTTGGGAAAGGAGTAGAATATGACGATTGATAAACGTAAAGTTGTCTATCAAATTTATCCAAAATCATACAAAGACACAACTGGTAATGGGGTTGGTGATCTTCGTGGTATTATCGAAAAATTACCCTATTTAGCAGAACTTGGTATTGATATGGTTTGGCTCAACCCATTTTATCCAAGTCCACAACGAGATAATGGATATGATATCTCTGATTATACAGCTATTAACCCTGATTTTGGAACGATGGACGATTTTGAAGAAATGATTGAGGTGGGACGTCAATACCGTATAGATTTTATGCTTGATATGGTGCTTAATCATTGTTCAATAGAACATGAGTGGTTTAAAAAAGCACTTGCAGGAGATCGCTACTATCAAGATTTCTTTATCTTACGTGATAATCCAACAGATTGGGTATCTAAATTTGGTGGAAATGCTTGGGCACCATTTGGTGATACAGGGAAGTATTATCTTCATCTTTTTGATATCACTCAAGCTGACCTTAATTGGCGCAATGCCGATGTTCGCAAGGAACTTTTTAAAGTTGTCAATTTTTGGCGTGATAAAGGGGTTAAAGGTTTTCGATTTGATGTGATTAATTTAATTGGGAAAGATGAGATACTTGAGAACTGCCCAATTAATGATGGAAAACCAGCTTATACTGATCGTCCAATAACACATGATTATCTCAAGATGTTGAATAATGCTAGTTTTGGACAAGATGATTCCTTCATGACAGTTGGTGAAATGTCTTCAACGACAATTGCAAATTGCATTCTTTACACTGCACCAGAACGTGAAGAGTTATCCATGGCTTTTAATTTTCACCACCTCAAAGTAGATTATAAAGATGGGCAAAAGTGGACCATTATGGCTTTTGATTTTCCTGCATTACGTGACCTTTTCCATAGTTGGGGCGAAGGGATGAGCGAAGGAAATGGTTGGAATGCTTTATTCTATAATAATCATGACCAACCGCGAGCATTAAATCGTTTTGTAGACGTGAAACGTTTTCGAAATGAAGGAGCAACCATGTTAGCAGCATCTATCCACTTATCGCGTGGTACTCCTTATATATATATGGGTGAAGAAATCGGAATGCTTGATCCCGATTACAGTTCTATGGATGATTATGTGGATATTGAGAGTTTGAATGCCTACCAAATAATGCTTGATGAAGGCAAGTCACAAGAAGAGGCATTTAGCATTATTCGAGCGAAATCTCGAGACAATTCTCGAGTACCAATGCAATGGGATGATAGTACGAATGCAGGTTTTTCTGAAGGCGCTCCATGGTTGAAAGTAGGAAAATCATATAAAGAAATCAATGTCGCAAAGGAGAAAACAGGGCTGATATTTACTTTCTATCAAGAGTTGATAAGGCTACGTAAACAACTGCCAATAATAGCTGACGGGAATTATAAAGCAGCTTTCAAAGATAATGAAAAAGTATATGCTTTTGAACGCCATCTTGATAAGGAAAAACTTCTTGTTTTAAATAATTTCTTTGCTGAGAAAGTTAAGATAAAATTACCGGAGAATTATCTCCAAGGACAAGTTCTTCTATCAAATTATAAGGATGTTACTCTTGATGAAACGGTTACTTTGCAACCTTATCAAACTTTAGCTATCTTAGTGTCATAACATTTTAAAAACCTTTACTTATTCAATTAAGTAAAGGTTTTTAAAGTGCTGCTTGTGGAAAGGAATCTTGCTCTAGATTTTGCAATTTCTTTCTTTTTTCTTTACTCTATAACAATAGCCCAAATTCATTCAATTGATAGTAGTGCCAGATTGGGCTCAAATGACCTAGAAAAATGTAAACGGTTACTATAAAATAAAAATAGAAAGGAAAACAAATGGTTGATAATAAGACTGTTGTGATAATGTTGGTATTTTTAGCTCGGAAAAATCTTTCCTTGTATGAGTTAACAGTGCAAACAAAGTTTTCAATAAAAGTTATCATAGAGCAAATTAACTATCTCAATAGTTTTTTAGCAAAAAATCACCTACCAGCTATTGCTCACTCTGCTGGACGTTATCAGTTATTAGGAGATGAAAAAGAGCATGATAAAATTGTCTCCTTATTAGAAGCTGAGCAATTTTACCTAACCCAGGAAGAAAGGGTATGTCTGATTTACCTTTATAGCTTTTGCCGAAGAGAGTTTGTCTCCAATGTGCATTATCAAGATTTTTTGAAAGTAAGTAAGAATACTACTTTATCAGATATCAAGATGCTACGTTCTAAATTAGCAAAAAGAGGTATCTCACTCACTTATACAAGAGCAAAGGGATATAGTCTAGTAGGAGATGAGATGGATAAGCATCAAGTTGCTTTTCAGATGATAACTCAACTACTAGAATCTCCCATTGGTTTTTGGTCTTTGAATTATATCTTGTCTTCTTGGAAATTCGCTCTCTCATATGAGAAGTTAGAAAAGACGGTAGAATATTTCTATGAATCTTTTCAACTTTCTCCAATACAAGATAGGCTTGAGAAATCTTTATATTTTATCATTTTAATACTGTGTCGTTATCAAAGGTCAGTAGATCGTGTTTTGCAGGGTTCTCCTATTGTTTCTGAACAATTAAAAGAGTTAACGACTATTATTGTGACTAATTTAAGTCAGGATATTTCCTTATCTAAACCATTAGATCAGAAAGAAAAAGATTATATTACCTTGATCTTATCTGGCTGTTTTGAAGGTGAGGGAACTAAAGATGATGATTTCTTTGAAGCATTGGCAAAAGCAATCGTTGATGAGATGGAAACTGTTTCACTTCTTAATTTTTCCAATAAAGAAGAGTTATTACAAGGTCTGAAGCGTCATATTATTCCAGCTTATTTCCGATTGAAATATGGTTTAACTGGCGATAGTGGTTATACACAAAATATTAAAGAGCATTACAGTGATTTATTTCTATTGGTTAAAAAGGCACTACGTCCTTTGGAAGAGCAAGTAGGATTAATACCCGATAGTGAAATTTCTTACTTCGTGATTCACTTTGGAGGCTATCTTAGACAATCAGGTGGTACACAATCAATGTCTTATAAAGCTTTGATACTCTGTCCAAACGGCGTTAGTTCATCCTTAGTGATTAAGGAAAAATTGCGTGGATTATTTCCTCAAATTCATTTTCATCGTGTCTCTAAAATTGAGCAGCTGAAACTGATTGACAATCAAACTTACGATATGGTCTTTTCTACTATATTTGTAGAAACAAAAAAACCTAATTATCTAGTTTCGCTGATGATGACAGCAGAGCAAGTACAACAGCTCAAAGAACTGGTTATTTCAGATTTTCCCAAAGCTTGCCTTGACGATTTCCAACTTGATCAATTAATAGCAACTATAAAAAAATACGCTCATGTTCATTGTGAAGAGGAATTAAAATTGGCTTTGAGGACAATGGTAAAACAAGATATATTTAGAAAGGATGTGAGGCCCTTGTTGCACCAACTTATAACAGAGGAAACTTATCAGACAAGTTCTGAACAAATGAATTGGAAAGAGGCAATTCGTTTAGCGGCAAAACCCTTGTTAGCTTCTGGAAAAATTACGGAAAGTTACCCAGAAGCTATGATTGAAAAGGTCGAAGAGTTTGGTCCTTTTATCAATCTTGGTAAAGGTATTGCTATTCCACATGCCAGACCAGAAGATGGGGTAAACTCTGTCGGTATGTCAATGCTTGTTTTGGAACAGCCTATTTATTTATTGGATGACCCCAAACAGGAAATTTATCTCTTATTATGCATAGCAGCTATTGATAATGAAACGCATTTGAAAGCTCTATCGCATTTGACAACAATACTTCGTGATAATAATAATGTTAAAGCTTTGTTAGCTTCACGTGGGTATCAAGATATTGAAATGATTATAAAACAGGAGGATTAAAGATGTTAAGAATTGGAACAGCATGTGGATCAGGTCTAGGTTCAAGTTTTATGGTACAAATGAATATTGAGTCTATTTTGAAGGATTTGGGGGTTTCTGATGTTGAAGTTGAACATTATGATTTAGGTGGAGCAGATCCAAGCGCAGCAGATGTTTGGATTGTTGGTCGTGATTTGGAGGATTCAGCTGGTCACCTGGGGGATGTTCGTATTTTAAACAGTATCATTGATATGGATGAATTGAGAGAATTAGTGACAGGTATTTGCCAAGAAAAAGGCTTAATCTAGGAGGTTGATGCCATGAAAGGTCTATTGGATTTTTTAGTTAATATTGCCAGCACGCCAGCTATTTTAGTCGCCTTGATAGCCATTATCGGTTTAGTACTGCAGAAAAAAGGTGTTCCTGATATTGTAAAAGGTGGAATAAAAACATTTGTTGGCTTCTTAGTGGTTTCTGGAGGTGCAGGGATAGTCCAAAATTCCTTGAATCCATTTGGAAAAATGTTTGAGCATGCTTTTCATTTGGTGGGGGTAGTTCCTAATAATGAAGCCATTGTAGCAGTAGCTCTTACGAAGTATGGCTCAGCAACTGCTTTGATTATGTTAGCGGGAATGATTTTTAATATTTTAATTGCTCGTTTTACAAAATTTAAATATATTTTTCTGACAGGACATCATACATTGTATATGGCTTGTATGATTGCTGTTATTTTTGCCGTAGCAGGCTTTACTTCGTTCTCGCTCATCCTTTTTGGAGGTCTAGCGTTAGGGATTATTATGAGCGTATCTCCTGCATTTGTGCAAAAATACATGATTCAACTGACAGGTAATGATAAGGTGGCACTTGGGCACTTTGGTTCTTTAGGCTATTGGTTGAGTGGATTTATTGGTGGAATTGTTGGAGATAAATCAAAATCAACAGAAGATATTAAATTTCCAAAGAGTTTATCATTTTTACGTGACAGTACCGTAAGTATTACTATCTCAATGGCAATTATTTACCTTATCGTTGCAGTGTTTGCTGGTGAGGCTTATATTGCAAAAGAAATAAGTAACGGTGTCAATGGTCTTGTTTATGCCCTCCAACTAGCTGGGCAATTTGCGGCAGGTGTATTCGTTATTTTAGCAGGTGTACGCCTTATCCTAGGTGAAATTGTACCAGCCTTTAAGGGAATCTCAGAAAAATTGGTTCCAAATTCAAAACCAGCCTTGGATTGTCCAATTGTTTACCCTTATGCACCTAATGCAGTATTGATTGGTTTTATCTCAAGTTTTGTTGGTGGATTGGTTAGTATGATAGTCATGATTGTGACTGGCACTACTGTCATTTTACCAGGGGTCGTTCCTCATTTCTTCTGTGGGGCAACGGCAGGTGTTATCGGTAATGCTTCTGGTGGTGTGAGAGGAGCGACTATTGGTGCATTTGTTCAAGGTATCCTCATCAGTTTCTTGCCGATTTTCTTGATGCCTGTACTAGGTGGACTTGGTTTCAAAGGGTCAACATTCTCAGATGCTGATTTTGGTTTGACCGGTATCATTCTTGGCGCTCTTAATCATGTCGGCGGTGCGATAGCTATTGTTATTGGTATTGTAGTTATCTTAATTGGACTTTTTGGCATTTCATTTGTTGGAAAATCAACCCATAAGGAAGGTTAATAATGACATCACCAGAAGAAAGATATTCATCTCTAAGACGATTTGCAACGGAGATTCGTTTAAATACTCTAGAAACGCTAAACCATTTAGGATTCGGTCACTATGGGGGTAGTTTATCAATTGTTGAGGCTTTGGCTGTTCTGTATGGTGATATTATGGATATAAATCCTGAAAAATTCAAAGAAAGTGATCGGGATTATATGGTCTTATCAAAAGGACATGCTGGTCCAGCCTTGTATAGTACACTCTATTTAAAAGGTTTTTTTGATAAAACATTCCTTCATTCGCTCAATACAAACGGTACCAAACTACCTTCGCATCCTGACCGCAATTTAACTCCTGGTATAGATGTAACGACAGGCTCGTTAGGTCAAGGCATTAGTATTGCAACGGGAATTGCTTATGCTCAAAAGATTGAGAATTCAAGCTATTATACTTATACTATTGTAGGTGATGGTGAATTAAATGAAGGACAATGTTGGGAGGCTATACAATTTGCTGCGCATCATCAACTGCACCATTTAATTGTTTTTGTAGATGATAATAAAAAACAATTAGATGGTTTGACAGCTGATATTTGTAATCCTGGAGACTTTGTTGCTAAATTTGAAGCTTTTGGATTTGATGCAGTACGTGTAAAAGGAGATGACATTGAGGCAATTGACAAAGCTATTAAAACTTTTCAAGATTCAAATAGTGTCAGACCAAAATGTATTGTTTTAGATAGCATCAAGGGACAAGGTGTGAAAGAGTTGGAGGAGTTAGCTTCTAATCATCATTTACGACCAGATTTACAACAAAAAACAATGTTAGAGCGAGCGTTGATAAGCTTGAGAGAAAGTTTGGAGGTGGTAGAATGAGATGTTCAACCAAAGAAATGAGGCTTGTCTATCGTGATTTCCTCCTTCAAGCTAATCAAGAAAATAAACAAATTACCGTTTTAGAAGCCGATTTGTCGAGTTCAATGTCAACAAATGCACTGGCATCAGAATTTGGAAAACGTTATATTAATCTAGGTATTATGGAGGCTGAGATGGTAGGCCTTGCAGCAGGGCTCGCCATTAAAGGTTACAAGCCATACCTTCATACTTTTGGTCCTTTCGCGTCAAGGCGTGTCTTTGATCAAGTATTCTTATCGTTAGGTTACTCACAATTATCAGCTACGATTATTGGCTCAGATGCAGGAATTAGCGCAGAAATGAATGGCGGAACTCATATGCCTTTTGAAGAGTTAGGTCTACTAAGGTTAATTCCCAAAGCGACTATTTTTGAGGTTAGTGATGATATTCAGTTTGAAGCAATTTTAAAACAAACATTAAGTATTGATGGCCTAAAATACATTAGAACTATTCGTAAGGCCCCCACTGCAGTTTATGAGGGACGCGAAGATTTTTCAAAGGGTTTTATACAATTACGCCAGGGAAAAGATATTACTCTTGTAGCAAGTGGTATTATGGTTTCTAGAGCGATAGAAGCAGCCGACTACCTCAAAGAACTAGGGATTGAGGCCTCAGTTATCGACCTTTTTAAAATTAAGCCCCTTCCAGAAGAACTGAAACCATTACTGATAGATCAATCCATTGTAACTATTGAGAATCATAACCGTATTGGCGGTATCGGAAGTGCATTATGCGAATGGCTTAGTATGGAGAAAGACACTACTGTTAGTCGTATGGGTATTGATGAGCGATTTGGTCAGGTAGGTCAGATGGAATATTTATTAGAGGAGTATGGACTCGCTGTTAAAGATATAGTACAGCATTGCAAATCAATTTATAAATCATAACAAAAAGGCAACATTGGAGTTGCCTTTTTGTTATTTTCTGAAATTTTTAAGTTTTGTATAAGTATCTTGTGGTATTTTATCCTTACTAAAAATAAAGGGGTGGTCGTTATGCGAGCTTGGAAAGGTATTGTTTTAATTTTATCTAGCATAGTGGTGACACTAGTAGCATGGCAAAATGCAGGATTAAGTGAATTTGTTGTACCAGGATTAGCTTTGACAAGTTTATCGCTAACATTCCTCTTATCAACCAAATTTAGGATACTTGAAAGTTACTTTCAAGGTATTGAAAATATGTATTTTTACCACAAGGTAATGGCTGTATTTTCAATGATTTTGCTTCTATTGCACAAAATTGGTCTTGGACAAGGCGGACATGGAAGTGAGTTTGCAAAGACTATTGGCAGTGCGGGATTATATCTTTTTCTAAGTATTGTTTTTGTAGCTTATTTCGGAAATTTTTTAAAGTATGAAATTTGGCGTTTTATTCATCGCTTTGTTTATTTAGCTTATATTTTGGGATTGGTACATACTTTTATGATTTTAGGAGATAGGATACTAGGAAATACTTTACTCAGTTTAATCGTATTAGGTTATGCTGTCATTGGGGTTATATCTGGATTTTATATTATTTTCCTATATTCTAGAATGCGTTTTCGTCGTGTAGGGTACGTTCAAAAGGTTACTCATCTTAACCATGATACAACTGAGATTGAAATAGCAATGAAGCGTCCTTATCGATATGACTATGGACAATTTACTTTTTTAAAAATTTATCAAGCTGGCTTTGAATCAGCAGCTCATCCTTTCTCGATATCAGGTGGTCATGATAGAGTGATATTTTTAACTGTTAAAGCTTCAGGAGATTATACGAAATCCATTTACAAACAGCTAAAAGTTGGGACAAAAATAGCCTTAGATAGAGCTTATGGTCATATGTTATTTGATAAAGACAAGAAAGAACAGGTTTGGATTGCAGGAGGTATCGGCATCACTCCCTTCATTTCATTTATTAGAGAAAATAGTATTTTGACTAAGAGAGTTGACTTCTTTTATACCTTTTCAAATCAAGACAATTTGATTTATCAAGATATGTTAGAATCCTATGCTAAAGCCAATCCTAATTTTAAACTTCACTTAAATAATAGTAGCCTCAAAGGAAGACTTGATTTTAGTCAGTCTGTTTTTGAAGGACAACCAACAATATTTATGTGTGGGCCAACTAGTATGACATCTACTTATGCTAAGGTCTTTCGGCAAAAAGATGCAAAGTCTCGTTTAGTCTATGAAGGATTTTCCTTTAGAGACAGTTGGTTATCCATATTTCTATTAAAAACTTTTGACAAAGTTTATTCTAATTTGATAAAATAAGAGGGTCTATAAGACAAACCAACTTTTTCTTGGTTTTAGGAGTGCCAATCCTAAGACTCGGATGAAGCAATAAAAGGAGAATATATTATGGCAATCTCAAAAGAGAAAAAAAATGAAATCATTGCTCAATATGCACGTCACGAAGGTGATACAGGATCAGTTGAAGTTCAAGTAGCAGTTCTTACTTGGGAAATCAACCACCTTAACGACCACATCAAACAACACAAAAAAGACCACGCTACTTACCGTGGATTGATGAAAAAAATTGGTCACCGTCGTAACTTATTAGCATACCTACGTCGTACAGATGTTAACCGTTACCGTGAATTGATTCAATCACTTGGACTTCGTCGTTAATAGACAACAGAGTCAAGTAAAAACACTAGAAAATTTTCTAGTGTTTTTTGTTTTAAACGCACTATGAACGTAAGTACTTTGAGGAGGCCAGCAGTAAGAAAGTGTTTTAACCTATGAAGAGGGTTATTAAGCAAGCTAAGATTAACCCTAGAAATTTATTTTAATCATTGTAACAAGGTCTGATTGCTAGTATTAATAATCAGACTTTTTACGTTTACATTAATGAATGATAATACAGCTTCCTCCACGGATTTTCGCTACTCAATTTTATAGAATTATGTTAGAATAAAGCTTATACGTGGTTTTATGCAAAGTTGAGTTTAGAACAGCTAGATTGAACTTTGTAGGAAACGCGTAAACAAAAAAATATGGAGAATAATATGTCAAAACAAGTCTTTGAAATGATTTTTGCTGGAAAAAAATTAGTTGTTGAAACTGGCCAAGTGGCTAAACAAGCAAATGGATCAGTTGTCGTTCGTTATGGAGATTCTACTGTACTCACAGCAGCAGTTATGTCTAAGAAAATGTCAACAGGTGATTTTTTCCCACTTCAAGTCAATTACGAAGAAAAAATGTATGCTGCTGGGAAATTTCCGGGTGGCTTTAACAAACGTGAAGGGCGTCCAAGTACGGATGCTACCTTAACAGCACGTCTTATTGATAGACCAATCCGTCCGATGTTTGCTGAGGGATTTCGTAACGAAGTACAGGTCATCAATACTGTTCTTTCATTTGATGAAAATGCTAGCGCACCAATGGCTGCTATGTTTGGTTCATCATTAGCATTATCGATTTCCGATATTCCTTTCAATGGGCCAATTGCTGGAGTTCAAGTTGCTTATGTTGATGGTAATTTTATTATTAATCCGACAGCACAAGAACAAGAGGCTTCTGCGTTAGAATTAACGGTTGCAGGTACTAAAGAAGCGATTAACATGGTTGAATCTGGAGCGAAAGAACTTTCAGAAGAAATCATGCTAGAGGCTCTTCTTAAAGGACATGAGGCTGTCTGTGAATTAATCGCCTTTCAAGAAGAGATTGTTACTGCTATTGGTAAAGAAAAAGCCGAGGTAGAACTTCTTCAAGTTGATCCAGAACTTCAAGCAGAAATTATTGCTACTCATAACATAGCTTTACAGGCTGCAGTACAAGTTGAAGAGAAAAAGGCTAGAGAAGCAGCTACAGAAGCAGTTAAAGAAGTAGTTATAGGTGAATATGAGGCACGTTACGCTGAACATGAAGAATATGATCGCATTATGCGTGATGTTGCTGAAATTTTAGAACAAATGGAACATGCAGAAGTTCGTCGCCTCATTACAGAAGATAAGATTCGTCCTGATGGACGTCGTGTGGATGAGATTCGTCCATTAGACGCAGAGATTGATTTTTTACCACAAGTTCATGGATCAGGTCTCTTTACACGAGGACAAACCCAAGCATTATCAGTATTAACGTTAGCACCTATGGGTGAAGCACAAATCATTGATGGGCTAACACCAGAGTATAAGAAACGCTTTATGCACCACTATAACTTCCCACAATATTCAGTTGGTGAGACGGGACGTTATGGAGCTGCAGGGCGTCGTGAAATTGGTCACGGTGCTTTAGGAGAGCGTGCATTAGAACAAGTCCTTCCAAGCTTGGAGGAGTTTCCGTATGCTATCCGACTAGTTGCAGAAGTTTTAGAATCAAACGGTTCATCATCTCAGGCTTCTATATGTGCTGGAACGCTTGCTCTTATGGCAGGTGGTGTGCCTATAAAAGCTCCAGTTGCTGGTATTGCCATGGGGCTCATATCAGATGGAACAAACTATACAGTCCTCACTGATATTCAAGGATTAGAAGACCATTTTGGCGATATGGACTTTAAAGTTGCGGGTACACGTGAAGGGATTACAGCACTTCAAATGGATATTAAAATTGAAGGTATTACCCCTCAAATTTTGGAAGAAGCTCTTGCGCAAGCTAAAAAAGCACGCTTTGAAATTCTTGATGTCCTTCATGGAGCTATCGCAGAGCCACGTCCACAATTAGCACCAACGGCACCTAAGATTGATATGATAAAAATCGATGTTGATAAGATTAAAGTTGTCATCGGTAAAGGTGGCGAAACTATCGATAAAATCATCGCTGAAACAGGTGTTAAGATTGATATTGATGAAGAAGGAAATGTATCTATCTTCTCTAGTGATCAGGCTGCTATTGATCGTACGAAAGACATTATTGCAAGTTTAGTACGTGAAGCAAAAGTGGGAGAAGTTTACCATGCTAAAGTAGTTCGTATCGAGAAATTCGGTGCCTTTGTCAACCTCTTTGATAAAACAGATGCATTGGTACATATTTCAGAAATTGCATGGACACGTACAGCAAATGTAGCTGATGTTCTTGAAATTGGTGAAGAAGTTGATGTGAAAGTCATCAAAATTGATGATAAAGGGCGAGTTGATGCTTCTATGAAAGCATTGTTACCACGTCCTCCAAAAGCTGACAATCCTAAAAAGGAATCTTAATATGACAAGTACAAACGAGTTAGACATTAGATTGCGTGCTTTTATCAATGCACCGGATAATTTTTTAGATAGTATAGGTCTTGTGAATGCCTTGCACCACTCTACGGTTTGGGCAAGCAAGGAACCCTATGCTATTCAAGTAGATGGTCAAGAAGTTGTTCCTGTTTTTACGGATATTACTGACCTTAATCATTTCAAAGAGGAGCAAGAAAGTGCTCGAGATATGTTTTGGGAGAGTCGTCGTAGTTTAGACGTTCTTGATGAAGCTATTTCACATGGCTTAGCAGGATTGGTCTATAATTTAAAAAAAGAAGGCGATTTTGGGAACTCGACTATTTTCTACTGTGAAGATATGGTGCAATTTATGAATAATTACACCACAATCTTAAATCAGTTGTTAAATGAAGATAACATTGTTGCCGATATCATGGATAAAACCTACTTGGTACCTGCCTTTGTCCATCCACGTGAAGAAGGTAGTTTTGACCGTCTTTTCCCTACAATGTCTACCCCCGAAGGAAAAAGTTATGTTCCAGTATTCTCAAACCTTTTAAGTTTTGAAAAATGGTATAACCATAATGATTTTGGTGGTGCTTTTAGGAAAGCACAAGGAGTAATTTTAGCCTGGACGATTGACGATATTTATAAACCGCGTAATGGAGAAAATGAGATTGATGATACCTTTGGAGTAGCCATCAATCCATTTGATGAACAACAAGTTTTAGTTGATTGGTCTGATGTAGAAAACGATTGAGGATAACTATGGGGTGGTGGAAAGAAAGTATAGCTATTGTCAAAGAACAAGATCCAGCTGCTCGTAGTTCTCTAGAAGTTATTTTAACTTATCCAGGAATAAAAGCTCTTGCAGCTCATAGGCTATCTCATTTTTTATGGAATCATAATTTTAAATTGTTAGCACGTATGCACAGTCAATTTTGGCGTTTCTGGACACAAATTGAAATTCATCCCGGAGCGACGATTTCGGAAGGGGTTTTTATTGACCACGGTTCAGGATTGGTCATTGGAGAAACTGCCATTGTAGAGAAAGGTGCTATGCTATACCATGGGGTTACATTGGGTGGCACAGGTAAAGACAAAGGCAAACGACACCCAACCATACGTAAAGGAGCGCTAATTTCAGCACATTCTCAAATCATTGGTCCAATTGAGGTTGGAGAAAATGCTAAAGTCGGTGCTGCAGCAGTTGTCCTTGCAGATGTGCCAGCAGACGTAACAGTAGTTGGTGTTCCAGCTAAAGTTGTCCGTGTCCATGGTCAAAAGGATGATCTTCAAATCCGAAGTATTGAACATGATCGAGAAGAAAGTTATTATTCGTCCAAACTTTAGGAGGTATTTGTGAAGGATTATGTAACAACTCAAATATTATCAATCTTAGGTATACTAGCAGCAGCTTGTTTAAGCTATTTAAAGTTTGCACAAGGTAACCCTCTCTTAGGAATTATTTGGGCTGCTTTTGTTTTAATGTATGTTGTTCGTTTGTATAAAGCTTATCAAAAACAGAAAAAGGAAAAACCATGATAAAAATTTACGACACTATGACTCGCAGTTTACAAGATTTTATACCTCTCAATGAAGGTAAAGTCAACATGTACGTCTGTGGGCCAACAGTTTATAACTATATACACATCGGGAATGCCCGCAGTGTAGTAGCTTTTGATACTATTCGTCGTTATTTTGAGTATTGTGGTTACCAAGTCAATTATATTTCTAACTTTACTGATGTTGATGATAAAATTATAAAAGGTGCAGCTGAAGCAGGTATGGATACAAAATCCTTTTCAGATAAGTTTATTTCAGCATTTATGGAAGATGTTGCTGCATTAGGTGTCAAACCTGCTACAAAAAATCCTCGAGTTATTGACTATATGGATGAGATTATTGATTTTGTTAAAGTTTTAGTTGATAAGGAATTTGCCTATGAAGCTAATGGAGATGTTTATTTTAGAGTAAGTAAATCACATCATTATGCAAAATTAGCCAATAAAACTTTGGAAGATTTAGAGATTGGTGCAAGTGGTCGTGTTGATGGTGAAGGAGAGATTAAAGAGAATCCTTTAGATTTTGCACTTTGGAAATCAGCTAAATCTGGGGAAGTCTCATGGGAAAGTCCTTGGGGGAAAGGGCGCCCAGGGTGGCATATTGAATGTTCTGTTATGGCAACTGAGATCTTTGGTGATACTATTGATATCCATGGTGGAGGAGCTGATTTAGAATTTCCACATCACACGAATGAGATTGCACAATCTGAAGCTAAAACAGGTAAGACCTTTGCAAATTACTGGATGCATAATGGTTTTGTTAACGTTGATAACGAGAAAATGTCTAAATCTCTTGGTAACTTTATTACTGTTCACGATATGTTGAAGAGCGTTGACGGACAAGTAATACGTTTTTTCTTAGCGACACAACAGTATCGTAAACCCGTGAATTTCACTGAAAAGGCCGTTCATGATGCGGAAGTTAACCTTAAATATTTAAAAAATACTTTCAACTTACCAATCCAAGAGAATGCTAATGATGAAGAATTAGAGCAATTTGTGAAAGCATTTCAAGGAGCGATGGATGATGATTTTAATACAGCAAACGGTATTACTGTTATCTTTGAAATGGCAAAATGGATTAATTCAGGACACTATACTTCAAGAGTTAAGGAAACCTTTGCTGAATTATTAGAAATTTTTGGTATTGTATTCCAAGAGGAAGTTCTTGATGCTGATATTGAATCTTTAATAGAACAACGTCAAGAAGCACGAGCTAATCGTGATTTTGCAACTGCTGATCGTATTAGAGATGAATTAGCAAAACAAGGAATTAAATTGTTAGATACTAAGGATGGCGTGAGGTGGACTCGTGATTGATGTTCGTTTGATTAATGGTATTGCTTTAGCTTTTGAAGGAGATGCAGTTTATTCTTTGTATATCCGACGCCATTTAATTATGCAGGGTTTTACCAAACCTAATCAGTTACATCGGAAAGCAACCCAATATGTTTCTGCTAATGCCCAAGCATTGTTAATTAATGCCATGTTAGAAGAAAATATTTTAACTGATGAAGAGCAGTTAATTTATAAACGAGGACGTAATGCGAATAGTCATACAAAAGCTAAAAATGCTGATATTATTACCTATCGTATGTCTACAGGTTTTGAGGCTCTTATGGGGTACTTGGATATGACTGGTCAGATAAAGCGCTTGGAAACTCTAATACAGTGGTGTATTGAAACCATTGAAAAATAAACAAAAAGAGAGGCTATATCCTCTCTTTTTTATAGAGACATTAGGATTTGTTGGTAAAATATTGCTATAAAAAGCTTTATGCTATAGCATTCATGATATAATATGACTATGAAAGATAAACAATTTAAAGAAGAATCAAGTGACCTTGTCTATGGCTTACATGCTGTGACAGAGAGTTTAAGAGCTAATACTGGTAATAAATTATACTTGCAAGATGACTTAAGAGGAAAGAACGTTGATAAAGTCAAAGCACTAGCGACTGAAAAAAAAGTATCCATTTCCTGGACTCCTAAAAAAACCTTATCAGACATGACAAATGGTGGAGTTCACCAAGGATTCGTTCTAAAAGTTTCGGAATTTGCCTATGCGGATTTATCAGAGATAATGACAAAGGCAGAGAATGAAGAAAATCCTCTCATTTTAATCCTTGATGGTCTGACCGACCCTCACAACCTAGGTTCTATTCTACGCACAGCTGATGCAACCAATGTAACAGGTATTATCATCCCCAAACATCGTTCTGTTGGAGTGACCCCAGTGGTTTCAAAGACATCTACAGGAGCTGTTGAACATGTTCCTATTGCAAGGGTAACTAATCTCAGTCAAACTTTGGATACTTTAAAAGATAAGGAGTTCTGGATATTTGGCACTGATATGAATGGGACACCATCGCATAAGTGGAATACCAAAGGTAAATTAGCCCTAGTTATTGGTAATGAAGGAAAAGGTATTTCTCATAATATCAAAAAGCAAGTAGATGAAATGATTACAATTCCCATGAATGGTCATGTTCAGAGTTTAAATGCCAGTGTCGCAGCCGCTATTTTGATGTATGAAGTATTTAGAAACCGCCTATGAAAAAACATTCTATCTTACTCGTTGATGGCTACAATATGATTGCTTTTTGGAAAGATACTCGACAGCTTTTTAAAAGCAATCGTTTAGAAGAGGCAAGGGAAGTATTACTTAGAAAGCTAAATCATTACGCACATTTCGAACACATTGATATTATTTGTGTATTTGATGCACAGTATGTTCCTGGTGTACGTCAACGTTATGACCAATACAAAATATCCGTTATCTTTACTGAGGAGGACGAAACTGCGGATAGCTATATTGAACGAGCAGCGGCAGAACTTAATCAATCTGTGTTAAATTTAGTCTCCGTTGCTACCAGTGATTTAAATGAACAATGGACTATATTTTCTCAGGGTGCTTTACGTGTCTCGGCTAGAGAATTGGAACAGCGTGTAGCGACAGTAAAATCAGATTTGGATAAGATGTCCAGTCAAATCGATTTGAGTACGCCAAAGTTAAGGCCGTGGAATGATGAACAACTAGGAAAACTCAAGGATTTTTTAGATGGTATGTAAAACCTAACACTTTATTAGCCAGCCAACAATTTTTTTGATATAATATTGGAACTACTTTGATTATCAAATAAAAATAATAGATTGAGGTAACAATGACTTTTAAAATACTAACGGATTCGACATCGGATTTAGATGAAAAGTGGGCTCAAGAGCACAATGTCGATATTATAGGTTTAACCATTGAACTTGATGGAAAGACTTATGAGACAGTCGGAGACGAAAAAATTACTAGTGACTTCTTGTTGGAGCGTATGCAAGAGGGAGCAAAGCCTACAACAAGCCAAATTAACGTTGGTCAGTTTGAAGAAGTTTTTTCAACCTATGCAGAAAATGACCATGCCTTGTTATATTTAGCGCTATCTTCACATTTATCAGGCACTTACCAGAGTGCAACTATTGCGCGTGAGATGGTCTTAGACAAATATCCTGATGCTCAAATTGAGATTGTGGATACGATGGCAGCTTCATGTGGTGAGGGTGTCTTAGCGATGTTAGCAACTAAAGAGCGACAAGAAGGTAAATCTTTAGAAGAAGTGAAACAAAAAATTGAATCACTTCTCCCTAAATTAAACACATACTTTTTAGTTGACGATCTCAACCATTTAATGCGTAGTGGTCGCTTATCAAAAGGTGCAGCTATCATTGGAAGTGTTGCTAAGATTAAACCATTACTTAAGTTAGATAGTGAGGGTAAATTAGTACCATTTGCCAAGACAAGGGGCCGTAAAAAAGGTATTAAAGAGATTGTGACTCAGGCAACAAAAACACTATCTTATAGCACTTTAATTATTGCTTATAGTGGAGAGAAAGATTCAGCTCAAGTTATGAAAGAACAGTTATTAGCAGATGAGCGTATTGAAGAAGTTATTATTCGTCCATTAGGGCCAGTTATTTCAGCTCATGTGGGCTCAGGTGCTTTAGCTCTATTCTCTTTAGGGGAAGAAAACCGATAACAAATCAAAGGGCATAACAGTACGTTATGTTCTTTTAGTATACATTTTATAAAATGTATTTTATATGATGCTATGAAACTATAAAATAGTAGGAGACCTATTATAAAAAATAAAATAAGAACTATCCTCAATATGATAAACGACAACAACAATTGGTTTTACAAAGTTATCAAAAATGTTTTTAGACGATGTTTTTTATCTTATGGCTTGAAAGTGTTTTTGGAAAGCTAATAAGGGGAGTGTGTTACCTGATTTTATAATAATATTAACTTTATTTAGTGGTATTTCTATTTTGTTACGACTTCTAATCTAAAAAGCGTCTCTCCGTTTGTTGATGAAAGTTTTTGGAAAATGTTTTTGTTGCTGGCGCATTTGCCCTCATAGGAATAACTATTTTATTGATGCTTTTACTAGGAAGGTTGATATTGCTACTTATTTTTCAAGGGGAGATGATGCAATTTTAGCAGTTATAGGAATATCATTGATAGCTATGGGAATTTCAGTGTACTACCATAAGTATAAGGACAGATAGTAATATGAAAAATTTACGCTTAAAGACGGCTAGAGCTAGTATGGATTTATTATAACAGTCTCTAGCTGAAAAGGTCGGTGTATCATGTCAGACAATAGCCGCCATTGAAAAAGGAGACTATAATTAAGCGATTAAATTGTGTCAAGCTTTGAATAAAACTGTAGATGATTTATTTTGGGATGAAAATTGATAAAATAAAAGAAATAACTTGACGAATGCTACCTTATTTTGATATGATTATAAGCGGTATTGTTTACCCCATTTGTAAGGCCCCGGAACCTTTCAAATACTCTCGTGGACCGGAACATCCACACCTGTAAACAAAAACGAATTCGTATAGGAGAAATCATGAACAAAACAACTTTCATGGCTAAACCAGGCCAAGTTGAACGCAAATGGTACGTTGTTGACGCAGCAGATGTACCTCTTGGACGTCTTTCTGCAGTAGTTGCTAGCGTACTTCGCGGAAAAAACAAACCAACTTTCACACCACACACTGATACAGGTGACTTTGTGATTGTTATCAATGCTGAAAAAGTTAAATTAACTGGTAAAAAAGCGTCAGATAAAATCTACTACACTCACTCAATGTATCCAGGTGGTTTGAAACAAATCTCAGCAGGTGAACTTCGTTCTAAAAATGCTGTTCGTTTGATTGAAAAATCAGTTAAAGGCATGCTTCCACATAACACTCTTGGACGTGCACAAGGTATGAAATTGAAAGTATTTGTTGGCGGTGAGCATACACATGCTGCACAACAACCAGAAGTACTTGATATCTCAGGACTTATCTAAGAGGAAAGGAGCATTATATAATGGCACAAGCACAATATGCAGGTACTGGTCGCCGTAAAAACGCTGTTGCACGCGTTCGTTTGGTCCCAGGTACTGGTAAAATTACAATCAATAAAAAAGATGTAGAAGAGTACATCCCACACGCAGACCTTCGTCTTGTTATCAACCAACCTTTCGCAGTTACTTCAACTCAAGGTTCATACGATGTTTTTGTTAACGTTGTAGGTGGTGGATATGCAGGTCAATCAGGTGCGATCCGTCATGGTATCTCACGTGCACTTTTAGAAGTTGACCCAGATTTCCGCGATTCATTGAAACGTGCTGGACTTCTTACACGTGACGCACGTATGGTTGAACGTAAAAAACCAGGTCTTAAGAAAGCTCGTAAAGCTAGTCAGTTCTCAAAACGTTAAAAACAGCTTTACATCAACGATTACAAGCATTTTGCAAGTCTCTTGCAAGGTGCTTTTTTAATCGTTTTTTGCTTTTGATACCTTTTTTGATACCGTTTTGGAAAAACTTCTACATCTTTTTTGACTGTTATTTTGCTTTGAGATAGTCCGCAAATTGCTTGATGGACCTATCTTCTCCATTAGCTGTTGAATGGCTGTAGGTGTCTAAAGTCATTTGACTACTTGCATGACCTAGCCTTTTTGCTGTGTTGACTGGGTCAACTCCAATTTCAATCATCAAGGTAGCATGAGTATGCCTAAAACCGTGAGGACTGATTTTCTTTAAGCCATGTTTCTTGATAATTCGTGATAGTACATTATTGATATAGTCTGCATGCAGTGGTTCTACTGACCCTGACCGTGTGCAGTAAGTGAAGATAAAATCTTGCTTGATAGAAAGAGGTGCAACTGCTAGTTGTGCCTTTTCTTTTTGGCAATTTGCTTTCCATTCTTGCAAAATAGAAATAGTTTCGCTATCTAGCTTAATCTTTCTTACTGAGAAATCATTTTTAGTGCCTTTTTCGATTGCCTGTCCGTCTAATCGTCCTAGGCTCTTATTGACACTTAGTGTCTCACTCTGAAAGTCTATATCAGCCCATTTAAGAGCGTATAGTTCGCCTTTCCTTAAGCCGCTATAAGCTAGTAGTCTAAACAGTGCATAATGCTTATAAGGCTCTTCCTGAAGGACAATGGCTAGAAACTCTTTTAGTTCCTGAACCGTCCAATAGTTTTCTATCTGTGTCTTTTTCCGCTTCGGCATAATAATTTCTGCCATAGGGTTATGCTTAAGCAATTTCATCTTTATTGCAAAGTCAAATATTTTTCCAGTATAAGACTTGATTTGCTTGATATTCTTAAAAGTCTTAGCCTTTTCTGTGATGAAGTTCTGACAGTCTAAAGGGGAGATTTTGCTGATAGGTAAGTCTCCCATGACTGGCAGAATGTGAAGCCTGAACATATCAAGAGTACGTGAAGCTGTTGTCGGCTCTACCGTATCTTGATAGGCTTGATACCATTTCTCGAATATCTCGTTATAAGTTTTATGAGTTGGCTTGATAAACTCTTCCAACCTTCCTGAAGCCTTAAGGTAGATTAGCCTAGCTTCGTAGTCTTTGGCTTCCTTTCGAGTACGAAAGCCACGTTTGATATGGTCTGCACGTTGAGCGTCTCTAGTCATATAGACCTTGACTAAATACAAATAGCCATTTTTGGCTTTTTTGCTTGGGTATTTGTGAATGGACATTGTAATTTCTCCTTTATTTTTTAGGTTTCGAAGCTTATAAAATAAAGAAATTAGCTGTCTATTCTATTTCCAAGATTTAAATATAGGAATACCTTGCTCTTTCCATTTCTTCCTTGTCTGTTCCGTTCGTTCTTTTTTTCTTGGTTCTTTTTCCCAAGCTTCCCATAGAAAATGGTACTCGCTATTTTTATCACTGCTTCTGTTTGCTAGTGCTGGAATATCATCAAAACGATTCTTGATAACATCTTTGATAAATACAATGACTGCTGGAGGATATTTTCCTTCATACAGAAAGTCAATGTATGAGTCTAGAACCTTTTTATTAATAATATCATTCATGATATCTACATTTTCTTCCAGATATGGAGTTGAGGTCAAAAGCATATCAAGTGTCTTTCGACCTTTAATTTTTTCAATGATACCTTTTGCAATCCCCTCCCCAGCAAAATCTAGTATTTGTCTATTGTCGTCAAGTCCTAATAGATAAGGGACGGAGACATCAAAGTAGTCGGCAAGGATTTTAGCATTCTCTTTCTTTGGAGTTCTAGTCCCTTGATTATAATTTCCTAATGTTGAATAACTAATGCCTGTTTCTTGACTTATTTCAGTCAAACTTTTATTGCTTTCTTTTACAAGAAGTTGAAAATTTGTCATTTATGTATTCTCCTTTTTGGGATATTATAACACAAATTACACAAAAAGAGAAAAAATAGTTGACAAAAACTCAAAAAGAGTTTAATATTAATATAAATTACACGAAAAGAGTAATTTGTTTTCGAAGCTTATAAAATAAAGAAAGGGGTCAGTTATGGCTTACACACTAGAAGAACGAGAAACGATTGTCCGTTATGATGAAATGGATAACTGTTGGTATTTTGAGAGTAATGTTAGGAAACACATTACTAAAATCATGAAAACTATTGATAGTTGTCAGATTTTAGGTCAAGAGAAAGAAGACGACCGCATTATATGGATTCATGCTAAATTGACAAATCTTGATGATTATATGGTTTCTCCATTTGTTCGAAAACGAGTTAAACGTGAAATGACTGAAGAACAACGAGAGGAAGCAAGAAAAAGAATGGCAAGATTACATTCTAAGTCTGAAATATGATTCTACAATCACAAATAACAGATTAAAAACCTTCTCAGGTTATTTACCCTAGGAAGATATTTAAATTCTGAAATACTTGATTACAATAAGCGTTTCAGAGCTTAAAATCGATTTTAACAAAAAGGAGAACTCAAAATGACAGAAGGATTTACCATTCAGCTCCCCAAAGTAACTGAAAAGAAGTTACTGGCTCGCTATGACACTATGGTTCAAAAAGCAATAGAAAAAGCCCTTGAGGACAAAGAGCTATATAAGCCTATGGTTCGTATGGCTGGCTTGTGCCGTTTTTTAGATGTCTCAACGACAACTATTGTCAAATGGCAAAAGGCAGGCATGCCACATATGGTTATTGACGGAGTGACTCTGTACGATAAGCGCAAGGTCGCTCAATGGCTACAACAATTTGAAAGATAGGAAATTTGGCATGGATAAAAATAATTTAGAAGACTTGACAGGAAAAAAGATACTTAGAAATGGTTTTGGTGGTCTTCGTTTGGAATATGGGACAATCTTTCTTGATGTTGGATTGTTCACTTATATTGTGCTGATACTATCAATATTTTTCTTTTTAGTTGAACGTTGGTTTTTGGGAGCTTTAACTTTTGTGTTGCATGTTCCCTTGCTTCTACTTGGGATATGGTGTGGAGAGAGATAGGAGGTAAGAACTATGGACTATGATAACGACAGCTATCTTATCCCGAAAGTTTTACTGCAAGATGATTTCTACAGTAGTCTATCTGCGAGAGATATTTTAGTCTATGCTGTCTTGAAAGATAGACAGATAGAAGCTCCTGAAAAAGGTTGGATAGATACTGATGGCAGTATATATCTAAATTTTAAACTGATTGAATTAGCTAAAATGTTTTCTTGCAGCAGAACGACAATGATAGATATTATGCAACGACTGGAAGAAGTTAATTTGATTGAACGAGAAAGAGTAGATGTTTTTTATGGCTACTCTTTACCCTACAAAACCTATATCAACGAGGTATAAGCAATGATAAAGATTTATTTTGGAAAAGATATAACACTTAACCAAGCTATTCAGTCGCGATTGGATAGCTATCAGATTGACTATCAAGCATTCTCAAGCAAAGATATAGATGCTAAAACACTGATGGAATGGCTATTCAGGTCGACCGATATATTTGAATTACTAAGCACTAAGATGTTGAAATACAAGCTGAATACACAAATTACCCTCAGTCAATTTGTTCGAAAGATTTTAAAAGATGTCAATAGCACCTTGAAGCTTCCCATTGTTGTGACAGATGAGGTTATTTATTCGAACATGTCCCTTGACTATGTGACGGTACTCTTGCCAAAAGAATATCGGAAAATTGAAAGAATTCAGCTGATGAGGAAGATGGAGCAGTTAGATGAGGGACGTCTATTCTGGAAAAACTTTGAGTCACTACGTAAGCAATCTGAGCTACGTTGGTTTGAACTGAATGAGTTACTGTTTGCTGATATGTCCGACGATTTAGGAGAAATCAAAAAAGCTAAAGACCGTTTCTTTAGCTACAAGAAAAATAAACAGGTTCCGCCTGATGACATTATCGAAAAAATCCTCAAGATATTTTTGGTTGACCGAGAAGACTTTTTCAAAAAATCTGTGTTGGATTGACAAAATTTCTAGTCAAAAATATTTATGAAAATAACTATGAAAATATTTTGAAAACAGAGATTTGAGGTCAGATTTATTGGGGTTCTGAAAAATTTATAACAGGGCGCCCTCTAACAGCCCGCTATGTGCACATCTGAAGTGCATTTACTACACCCGTTTTTTGGCAAGTTTGGCTGGAGCAAAATGAAAATGGTCCGACTCCGAAGGGGTCGGCTTGGGGCTACTCCCCCAAGAATGTCATTTTACGTAGGCCTTTGCGCAGACAAAAAAATCGGCGCCGTTAGGCGACCGCCAAAAAGAAAGGAGGTTTGTTTGAAATTAAAAGTCAGCTTAGACAATATCACTATGACAGCCTATATCAAATCTAAAAAGTATTTAGCTATGAAACAACTCATAGAAACCCATTTAGCTATTACTGTTCAAACTGCGATGACTGACATGTTTCGAGCCACCACTGGGGATGGAATCCACGTTGTGCTCCATATGAATTATGACAAACAAAAAGGACAAGACCGCAAGGCTCGTCCATTTCGCTTGGAGTTTAATCCCAATAAACTCCGTTTAGTTGACAGTGAAATTATAGATACTATTATACCATTTCTTGAAGATATTTCAATATCACGTGCTGATTTAGCTTTTGATCTATTTGAGGTTGATTGTAGTGAGTTTGTGCTCGAAAAAAAGGGCAGACCAACCGCAACCAAGGAATTTCGTTCTAGTACTGGAACGTTAGAAACAAAATATCTAGGTGCTCCACGTTCTGAAAAACAAGTTAGGCTATATAACAAGAAAAAGGAACAACTCCAAAATGGTACTGATAAAGATAAAGACTTTGCAAGTCAATTTAAGCACTGGTGGCGCTTGGAATTTCAATTAAGAAGCCGTTCAATTGATGAGATATTCGAGGTTATTGATACTATTATTTTTAAACCATTCAATCTTAAAGGCTTATCTATTGAGACCCAAATCTATCTAACTGCTCTTATTCACGATAAAAATATCTGGAAAAAACTCCATAGAAATACAAGAGCAAGATACAAAAAAATTTTAGAAACTCATCAAACATCAGATACTGATTATTTAGGTTTGCTGAAAGACTTGTTGAAGCATGAAAGACCAAGACTAGAAAATCAGCTCGCTTATTATGGGGGTAGGATAGACAAAAATAGCTTTCAACCCTTTTGTTGAAAATTCAGTATTATCAAGGAGTTACGAGGTCAAAAATGAGAATAAAAGATTATGCTGATAGTCTAGGAGTTAGTAGCCAATCTATCTATAAACGCATACGCTCTCCAAAATATAAAGAAAGGTTGAAAGGTCATTTATACCGAGACAACCAAAAGGTTGAAAATCTTGATTTGATAGGCATTAAAATACTTGAAGATTATCATTTTGAGAATGATGTCATTGAACTGGAAAAAACGCTGGGTGATATTCAAGAAGAATTCGAGCAAGAAAAGAAGGGAATGCAATATCGGATAGATAGACTAGCTGATAAGTTAACTCCTTTACTTGAGGATAACCAAAACTTGGTACAAAAAAATTATGAGTTACTCAACTATGTTCGGAGCTTGGAACGACAGAAGCTATTGCTGATTATTGCTTTAGCTGTCATGGTAATCACTTTATTAGTGGCAATATGGCTTGCCATCTTTTGATGGCAATTGTCGGACAATGCGAAGCGTCCGACCAAGGGCACTGCTTAAGTGCTCTACTCGCTTCGGCGAGTATAATCGAAGCTCCTCTTGTGGCTCGAGAGGTGGTTCGAAGTCGCTCCTGTATTCGGAGCGAAGAGCTGTCTGCAAGACCCTTCGGAGAACGCACATTTACGTAGTAAAGTGTAGTGCGTTACACTTTACATGGAAGTTATGCCGATCCCTTAAGAAGAAATCCAGATAATAGGTTGCTTATTCATGGTGGCAATTACCGCCACCATCTCGGCGACCTTTTGAGCCGAGAAAGGAGAATTAAAAATGAGTTATGTTGTTGCTAGAATGGCTAAGTACAAGTCAGGTCAGTTGACGGCTATTTATAATCATAATGAACGGATTTTTAAAAATCACTCAAATAAAGAAATTGACGTTGAGAAATCTCACCTTAATTATGAACTGACAAATCGAGACCAGGCACAAAATTATCACAAACAAATAAAGGAGCACATCAATGAAAATCGCTTATCTACTCGTGGAGTCCGTAAAGATGCTATACTCTGTAACGAATGGATTATTACTTCAGATAAAACGTTTTTTGACTCGTTAGATGAGAAACAGACACGAGAGTTTTTTGAGACAGCTAAAGATTATTTTGCTGAAAAATATGGTGATGCTAATATTGCTTACGCTAGAGTTCACCTTGATGAAAGTACTCCGCATATGCATTTAGGTATCGTGCCAATGAAAAATGGTAAGTTAAGTTCAAAAGCACTGTTTGGAAATAAAGAGAAACTTGTAGCAATCCAAGATGAACTTCCCAAGTATCTTAATGAGCATGGCTTTAACCTACAACGTGGCGAAATAGGCAGTAAGAAAAAACATTTGGAAACTGCTGAATTTAAAGAAAAACAACGATTACTGGATAACGCTGATAGAAAACTAGCTGATAAACATGAAGAATTGAAAGCACTTGATGATAAGATTTCAAATGTTAACGATACAATAGCTGATAAAGAAAGTAGGCTTAAAGAATTGGAAGCGAAAGAATGGGATGCTGTTGGCGATTTGAAGCAGTATGAATTAGAGAAACAGTCACTAGCTGAAAGTATTGAAGACATAAAAGACATTGAACTATTACAACTTGATAGAATTCAAAAAGAAGATTTGGTAAAACAAAGCTTTGATGGCAAATTGAAGATGGATAAAGAAACCTATAATAGACTATTTCAAACTGCTTCGAAACATGCATCTAGTAATGCTGAGTTAAAAAGAGACTTGGTTAAAGCCCAGTCGCAGAACAATCACCTTTCTAGAGAATTACTCAATCACCGTAAGACAGCTGATAAAAATATCAAATTAAGTCAAGAAAACAGAAAATTAAAGGACAAAGTAAAAATGCTTGATGAACAAGTGAAAATTCTGAATAAAAACCTCTCTGTTTGGAAAGAAAAAGCTAAAGAATTTATGCCTAAACAGGTTTATAGAGAAACATTATCAATCATAAACTCTCTAAATCCTATCGGTTTAGCTAAAACAGCAATCAGACAAGTTAAGAAGATGGTTGATAGTAATAGTTAGCCACTTTTATGCCGTGAAAGTCTCTTGATAACAAGCTAGGCAAGTTTAGACTAGATGGGGTCGAGTCGTCAGGCTAAAGAACTGGCGACCGATCGCCATAGGCTAAAACAGCCTAGGTTACTTGTTGTCAAGAGAACCATGGAATAAATGAGCAAGGAGAAATTAAAATGACAGATAAAAAAATTGTTTATTACTTTGACCATGACTTATCAAAAAAAGATATGGGAGGAGTAGGACCTACCTACACCGGTAAAAATCTTTTATTCCTACTTTGGTGGACATATTCTTATGTGGCAGAAGACAATTTAGACATTGATACGTCATTGTTTGAAGTCCCAGAATTCAATGATTTTTACAATAATGGTCTAGAGCTTTATCGTATAAAAAATGAACTAGCTAATTACAATATCAGATTTGGATATGAGGTTAATCCAAAAGATAGTACAAAGATGCTGATAGGTATTTTGCCAACTGATGAAGAAGATTATGTTAAGGGATATAGAAATTTTATTGCTGATATTTCCAATCCTGACACACGTTACGCAATCTATCATAGACTAATTAAAACCATGGACACAATGCTACCGATTGAACAAATTAATGTTTATAAAAGCCTTGCAAAAGGTAATAAAAAGTGATAGAGTGGAAGAAAGTTGAGACTGAGTTTGAATTGGTAACAATTCATTCAAAAAATACTTATTGAAGGTATTAGGTAGAGGTGTTGCCTCCTGAGTATACTTAGGTAAATCCCCGATTGGGTTCTCAGCTTTTACATTAGGAGAAGGTTGATTGACTGGTAACAGTTTTCTCAAAGGTATTGTTTGTCAATACAGGGTTGGCTCTGCCTTGTGGAATATCTACTAAACAGCCCGAACTAATTTTGCTCCTAGTTAATTTGTAATCTTCAAAAAGCCTTGGTATTACGCTAAGGCTTTTTGATTGCTATTTAAACAATTTCATATAGTCGCTTCGAGTAGGAAGCAAGTAATCAATAACGACCCTATTCTCTTCCTCCTCGATATGGTATAGGACAATATAATCTTTACTTAAGGTATAACCTCTAGTGCTGTGGTACTTACTGATTTTTGAACCATATTTTTCATCGGCATCAAAACCAACTTCAGGGAAAACCTCGAGTTTTTCTATGTCACTAATGATTTGCTCCATTTTGTGCTGACCTGATGTCGAGGAATAGTTTTGAGAAATATAATCACGAATTTCCTTTAACTTCTCTAAAACATCAGGAGCATAGATAATCTGATATTTCTTATAGTCCAAGTTCAGACCTCACTTCTTCAGAGGTATAAAATTTCCCTTGACGAACATCTTCAATATTTTTGTTGATTTCAGCTTGAAATTGCTTGAAAAGTTTTTCTTTCTCTAGCTCCTCTTCCGTCAATAAGTCAACCTCATTTGTGACAACGACATTTTGAAGGAATAATCTTAAAGCAGATGATAAGGTTAAATTTTTCTTGTTTAATACTGTCATTGCTTCGCTTACCAATTCTTTGTTAGCTTGGAATGTGACAGCTCTATTTTTTTCTGCTGTAACCATATTATGTAACTCCTTTATTTAATTTATTTAATTATCTCATATACATAAAAAAAGTCAATAAAAAAATCCCAATTGATTGAGATAGCTTTCGTTTATTTTATAAGCTCCGAAACTACAGAAAATTGATACCTTTTTGATACCGTTTAGGTTTAAATATTTGTCTATAAATAAGAATTTCAGTGATTTTTTATTTTAGAAACGTTGATTTTAAAGGGATTTGACTTTAAATAATGGAGTGAACCAAAAACCAGGTCTTAAGAAAGCACGTAAAGCAAGTCAGTTCTCAAAACGTTAATATACACTTATATATCAACATTTGGAAACACTTCATGGTTCACACCATGGGGTGTTTTTTTGTAAATGTTTATGATTTTTCACACCATTTTTCCCCCAAAATTCACACTATTCGTTTTTTAAATTTCTAAAGGCTATTTCACCAACAGTCATAGGAACTATGTTTGATGTATTAACATATGTTTTAGTAATTAAGGTATCACTATGCGTTAAAGCTTGAGAAATGTCCTCCAAGGATGTTCCAGCTTGTTTAGCAAGTGTTGCTCCAGTATGCCTTAATTTGTGTGGAGTAGCATGCTTTAGCTCAGGATGTCTTCTATTAACTGATTTCATCTTATTATTTAAGTAATCAGTATGAAGAGGACTATTTAAGTTTCCTTTGGTATCTATATAAGTAAAAACATATTGATCATTTGTTTGACTAATTCCAAGTTTACTGAGTTCCAATTTTTGTTGATTTTTCCAAGAAATAAGTAGTTCCTGTAATTCAAGAGGGATATTAAAGGTGGTTTTTTTATTTCCTTTTGTAGCTTTTTTGTTTTTGTATTTATCTAGGGCTTGTACTAGTTGAATTTGACGACTATTAAAGTCGATATGTTTCCACTGTAAAGCATAAGTTTCCGATTTCCTATCTCCAAGGAAAAAGGTTGTATAAAATAAAACATAATCCTTAAAAAGAATTTTATTATTTAAAAGATCTTCTTCAAACGCTTTAAACCATTCTAATAGTTCTTTTTGAGATAAAAATAAGTCTGAATCTTCTTTTGATTCTTGTAACATTATTTTTTTAGTAGCCTTTATTCTCTTAATTGTCTTTGAAACTCGATTTGCTTCAATATATTCAAGTTCTTCAGCCCAGTCAAATATTGAATTGACATAACTTCTTATTACTTTGAAATTCGCATATTCTTCTGCTTTTTTAGTTAATAGATTAAGTACTACTTGTTTGTTCTGATTCAAAAAGTTTATTGAATAATTACCCAACAATGGCAAAATATGAAGTCTAAAAACAATTTCAGTATTATCTATTGTAACTTTTGATGGTGGTTTATTTGTAGTAGTGGTTTGACCAGATTTATAAGAATTCCACCAAATATTTTTGTAGAATTCTGAGAATAATATATCACCAGTATCATGAATATTTTGAAACGAACCATTGAGTACATTATCAATTTTATTTTGAAGTTCTAATTCATATTTCTTTGCATCACTTCTTAATTTAAACCTTTTTTCTATTAATTTTTTATCAATACCGAGTGATTTTTTTGCTTCTTCTGGTATATATACTCTCAGGCGATAAGTGCCATTCTTGGTTTTTGTAATTGTCATATTACTATCCTTTTTACCTTTACTAAAAACCATGGTCATTTAAAGAACCATGGTAGAATTTTAGTGGCTTTGTAGCCAACTATTTATTGCATTTTTATCAAATCTAATTGTTTTTCCTATTTTAATTACAGGTAAACCCAACTTAATCCATGAGTCTAGAGTATTATTTGAAATACCTAAATACTGACAAGTTTGGAGTTTATTCAAATATGGTTTTTCAAGACCAATATCAGTTTTAAATTGTTGTATTTCTGACTTGATAACATTTGAAACTAATAATTGAATTTCTTTAACTTGTTCATCAGGTAAAATAACTTGCATAGTATGTCCTTTCAAATTTTAACTTTCCGGTATTTAACTTTATTTTCAATCCATTCACCATCCTTATATTTTTTTGAGATGTATTCGGATTGATTTACAATAAACTTGTCAGATACAAGGTCATCAATAGAATCATCATCTAATAGTTTTGTCATAAATGGTTGTTTCAGATTATTAGAAGAATAATATGATTTTTTCCCTTTATTTTCAATTAGTTCTTGCCCTATACCTTTTTCCATATATTTTGTGATATATCTTCCCCTATTATCTATAGAGTCAACATTCACTTTATTAATTCTAATACTTCCAAGTTTCCATAATTCTCGAAGTTTTTCAAACTTTATGAATGGGAGATTGAAAACTAAAATATGAGCATGATAAGCACCCCGTTTTTGTTTTTCCAAAACTGCAACATACTTAATCATTTTTTTCTTGGAGTGAAAAACATTATAGTTTAATCGTTTCATAAATTTATCAAATTCTTGGTTAAAAATTTTTCGATCCTGAATATTTTCTTTAGTCGTTATTGTAATAAATTTCGTTAATCGTTCGTCAAAATTTGTGTCTATTAATCTCATCAACTCATGTTTTGCATTTTTTCGTGATTTAACTAATCGTTTTAACTTATCAATATCATCAATTTTTTTATTTGTTTTACTTGAAGTCTTTTTCTTTGTAAATCCTATTTTTATTGGAGTTCCATATTCCCATATTTCGAGATAAGAAGGAGTTTGTACAATCTTTTTATTGTATAACATATTGTCCTAATTTCTCGTAATGTTTGCCTATATAATAAATAAAGGCAATAGTGCTACGCACTATTGGAAGTCCCTAATTTGTATAGAATCGGCTCTGCCTAAAACCACTCCGTTTTCGTCAACGAGGTTGACGAATTTTTTCTATACAGATAAGGGACTGTTATTGTGCGATAATTATTACTTAATTATTCTTTATAAACCTTAGGAGGATTATTCAATAGATTTTTAAAAATTTGTTTAATATCCATCTTCGAACTATCCATATATGGTGCAATAAATGCTTTAGGCGTTTGCCATCCCTGACCGTCTAGATAAATATATCCTTTTCCAACACCTTTTTCAGCTCTAGGTAATTTTTTAAAAGATTCTCCTAGAGCCATTCTATAGGATTCTTCTTGAACTTTTCCAAATATGACTCTTAGTCCACAATTTTCTCGGATTACTGTATTTAAAACGTCAGCACTCAGCCTTTGTGAAGAAATGATAATGTAAATACCAGATTGTCTACCCTTTAAAATAATTTGTTTGAGGTATTGTTCTGCCTCTTTTCCTAATTTTTTATCTTCTTCGATTAGGGATAGTACCTCATCAAAAAAAATAAAAATTGGACGTAAACCTAATTTTTGTGCATCAAAGCCAAGGGTGCTTGAAGAAATTTGAAAGTATTTTTCATATCTATCATTCATTAATTCAGTTAATTCTCTTAAAACTTTGCATATAGAATTTGGCGTTGTTGCAACGTGTGATTCTCTTTCTGATTCAGGATAGCAATATTTGAGAGAGGAAAAATCACTACGTTTTGGATCAAGGATATAAATATCTGCTCCTATTTCTGCAACACTCAACATTAAATAGTATAGAAAAAATGTTTTTCCACTTGAGCGAGGTCCACTTACTTGTCCCATAGGATCCAGATGCCAAAACCATTTTTTTTCTTTATCTAATTGTATAAAAGGTTCACCATTTTTCACTAACATCGATTCTATTTCCCCCATTGTTTTTAGAAAGAACATATAATGTAAAATTAGGCTTACTATCGTCTACTTCTTCAACGTATAAGTTTAATGCAGTTTCTAAAATTGGTTGAAGTTCATTCATTTTATTAGCAACACTTAAACCATTTGGATGGAACTCTAAAAATAATTTACTATTCTTTTTATAAAAAAGAAAATACGAAGATTTTGATATCTCTCTTACATGCTCATTTTTTGAATAAAAGTTATTATTAAATATTATTTGTTTTAATTTCGATTTCAAAGAGTACTGCTTTTTTAAAAATAAGATTATTGAAAATAATATTGAAACAATTAAAAATACAATTGACCAAAATAAAAAGTTATTAAAGTTATCATTAGCATTTGAACCGTTTAGTATTTTATATATTTGAGTAATTAACGTGTAACTAATTAATGGAATCATTCCAAGTAAGACTGGAATCAAATAAACAAATTTGGAAAGTGGAATAATATGTATTATTGCTTTATGTTTCATTATTCATTTCCTTTAGCAGATTTATTTATTATTGAGACATCTTCAGCAGCAAAAGTAAATTGACTGTTATAAATCCCTATTCTTAAATTTTTAAAATTGACTTGCTTGCCTTTTAAATTTGCTAATTCATGTACTGATAAGTTAGGACTAGTATTTCTCACTTTAACTTGAATCAAATCTAGAAAAACTGGTGAATTTTCATCTTGAAGTGAAACCATCAATTTTATTCCATCCTTTTCTGAGGTGTTAAATTTAACGCTATCTTCATATGAAATTGCGATAAATTTATTCCCTAATATTGAAATTGAAGCATCTAAAAATTGTTTTGTTTGTTGCATGGAACAAACCTCCTTGTATGTTATAATAAAGAATAAGAGAATTTTCTTTTGTATCTTTTTAAAAAGATACAAATTAAATAAAAAAATAAAACTTACCTTCACAAGAAGAATTATACAATGTATCACAAATAAAGTCAACATTTTACATAAAAAAAGATACAAAAATTGATTGGATAAAACAAATGGATACTCAAACGAAAATAAGATTAGGTAAAAAAATACATGACTTAAGAAAATTAAATAATTACTCAATGGAAGAGTTTGGAGAAAGAATTGGTGTTTCTAGGGGTGTTGTAAATAACTATGAGAAAGGCAGAGTTGCACCAAGGCCTAAAATCCAGAAAAAAATTCTATCATTGACTGATAAACCAGACCAAGATTTAACTGAGTTTATCTTTGGAACACCAAGAGAATACTTATTTGAAATATTTGAAGGAATAGATTCATTGAGTAATCCTTTTATTAGATCAGGTAGTAGTTATCCAGTTGGAACAGTTAGAGATTATCCAGAAGTTATTAATATACTTTCAAAAATGTTAATAAGTGGAAAATTAATATATGGTAATGATTCAGATATTATACGGAAAGCATATGAATTAGAGCCTAAGTTAGCTAATGATTGGAAATTTGCTGAACTATATAAAAAATATAACTTAGAACCGTTTAAATTTAAGATAGAGGAGAATGAAAATTATAGAGAAATTTTATTACCTTATCTAGACAAACATCTTTCAGCGATAAATGATAGTGATGAATTTGACCTAATATCCTCTACAATTGTAAGTTTAATTAGTATGGACGAATATAATCGCTCAATAAAAAAAGCTCAAGAAATGAATAGATTACTAATTCCAAAATATGGTAAAGAAAATGAAAAAATAGATTTATTAAAATATTTTTCAAAAGATGAGCTAAAAGATAAGTCTAGTTCAAAAAAAGAAGTTTTAGAACATTATTTGGATGATTTTGGTAATAAATTATTTTGGTTTATTAAATCTTTTGACAGTCAATTTGCTTTAAATTTTGAAGAGATTTTTCGATATTATGAAAAAGAAAAATATGATATTGAACAAAAGTATCAGAATATTTTTGATGAACAAAAAGAAAAGTGAAGCATAAAAAAATTTTGTATAGTTTGTTAAAATATTATTTTAATGCTGGGAAGTATCTTGGATTACTTAAAAAGTTCAGAAAAGATAAAATAATTCATTTTAAATATACAGAGCAAGGATTAAGGGCTTTTAGGTACAATTATAAGAATAGGCAGTTACTATTAATCAGTTTAATAATGGTTCATCAATTATATTATGATTTGTTTGCATGGAAAATAGAAAAAATAAAATTACCAAGTAATCATAAAGTAATAGAATTATAGTCGAAACATGATGTATATAAAGAAAGTATTGATTGAAGAAGAACTATTATTTGACAAATGCGAGTGGGGAATAAATGTCAAGTGAATTATTATCTGGTAAGCATAGACAATACTATAAATTGAAACATAAAATAGGAGTGAATGTATGGAAACGCAAATTCTGAATAGTTTACATTCTGTATTGAAACAATTTGGTAATAAATATTATACAGGAAGTTATTTAAATAAATCTAAAGTAATTGAGGATATTGACAAATATGATGAAGAATTAATTTTAGCAATGTTGAATGCGCCTTTAATTAAAAAGCATTACTTTAAAAAAATCGATGAATACACGATATTTGAAACCAATAAATTGATTGAGACATTCGAAATGAATGACTATTGGATGGATTCACTTACAAAATATACTAAGAGAATAGGATTAACTTCTAATGGGAAGTTTTTAGATGAATCATCCGATATAGTGCTTGATTTTCCATATAAGGACACAGTTCTAAAGGCAGGAATGACAAAGGAAGATATTGAAAAAGATGATTTGAAGCCTGATGAGCCTTTTTATAACGAGGTAATTGCTTCCGAAGAAATTGACATCATGTTAGATAAAAAAATTTTAATTAATGCAAAAAGGTATGATGTAGAGGGAGAACATGAAATTACTAATTTTGATGATAAGGATAATTTAATCATTAAAGGAAATAATTTATTAGCATTACATACTTTGAAGGATAAGTATGCTGGAAAAGTAAAGTTGATTTATATTGATCCACCATATAACACTGGAAATGATTCATTTATGTATAATGATAGATTTAACCATTCAACATGGTTGAATTTTATTTATAATAGATTATCTATAGCTAATGAGTTATTAAGTGAAGTGGGATCAATTTGGTTAAATATTGATGATGATGAGTCACACTATTTAAAAGTCCTCTGCGATGAATTATTTGGTAGAGAGAACTTTATAGGAAATATCATATGGGAAAAGAAATTTTCCCCTCAAAATGATGCGACTTTCTTTTCTGATATGCACGATCATATACTTGTATATTGTAAAAATATAGATAAATTCAAAATAAACTTGTTGGCGAGAACTGAAAAAATGAATGAAAGATATAAAAATCCGGATAATGATCCGAGAGGTCCATGGTCATCTTCAGATTTAACAGTTCGGACTTATTCAAAAGAATACGATTATCCTATTGAAACACCGTCAGGAAAAATAATAAATCCACCCAAAGGTAGATGTTGGAGAACTTCAAAAGAAAATTTAAGTAAATTAATATCACAAAATAGAATTTGGTTTGGAGAATCAGGAGATAACGTTCCTAGGCTAAAGAGATTTTTAACTGATGTAAAACAAGGACTAACTCCTGGAACTATTTGGAAACATCAAGAAGTTTCACACAATCAAGAAGCTAGAAAAGAGATTTCTAGATTATTTGAAGATACTGAGTATGATTTTTCCACACCTAAACCAGAAAAGTTACTTCAAAGAATTATTCATATAGGCTCCAATGAAGGAGATTTAGTTCTCGACTTTTTCATGGGTTCAGCAACCACCCAAGCTGTCGCTATGAAGATGAATCGTCGATTTATTGGAATTGAACAAATGGACTATATTAATACCGTATCTGTACCCCGCCTTCAAAAAGTTATTGAAGGAGAGCAAGGGGGTATTTCTAAAGCTGTTGATTGGCATGGGGGCGGTTCATTTATTTATACCGAATTAATGGAGAAGAGTCAAGGTTATATAAATCAAATATATAAAGCAATTGATAGCGAAAGCTTATTCAAGATTTATAATCTAATGCTAAAGAATGTAGATATAAATTTCAAAGTAGATTTACAAGAATTAGAGGATATTCTAGAGAAAGAACCATTATTAGATGAACAGAAAAAATTGTTATTGAAAGTAATTGATAAGAATCAACTCTATTATAATTATTCTGAAATTGATGATGTGAATGTCCGTGATTTAATTTCAGATACTGATTACTCATTTAATCAGTCATTCTATAAGGAGGATGATTTCATTGGTTAAGAAATCAAGTTTACCTCTATTAGATGCATTGATGGCATATGATGGAACTTTAGAAGAACGAACGATAAATTATCAAACCCCACAGTATATATATGATAATATGAAACATCATTTTAGATATTATCAAGATAAGGCACTACATTATTTTCACTTTTCATTAAATTATAATGAGTTTAAATACTTGCAATCAAATCATGTTCTATTCAACATGGCAACAGGATCTGGGAAAACTGATCTAATGGCAGGTATAATCTTATATTTGTTTAAAGAGAAGGGGTATCAAAGATTTCTATTTACGGTAAATACAAACTCAGTCCTACAAAAAACCATTGATAATTTAACGGATATTAGCTCCATAAAAAATTTATTCAACCATCCCATTGAAATTGAAAGCAATCGAATTCGTATTGAACAAGTAAAACAGTTTCCAAAGATATCTAAAGAAAATGTTATTTACATAAAGTTAGATACAATTCAAGGTATTGCAAGTGATTTATTTACTGAAAAAGAAAATACTATGGGATTGACAGAATATAAGGAAAATAAAACGGTTATTTTAGCGGATGAAGCCCATCATTATTCAGCTAGTACAAAGAAAGAAAAAGATGATGAACGTTCTTGGGAAAGAACGATTGAGTTGATACTGGAATCAAATGTTGAGAATCGATTATTAGAGTTTACGGCAACTATTGATTTAGAGAACAAACACGTCTATGAGAAATATAAAGATAAAATAATATTTCGTTATTCGCTGGACAAGTATATACTTGATGGATATTCAAAGAACATTCGAAGGATTCAATCCAGCAACAAAGATATAGATAATATGATGGATGTTATTTTGTTAAGCGAGTATAGAAGGTTGTATGCTAAACAAATGTATAATGTTGAAATTAAGCCGGTTATATTATTTAAATCTCCGAAAATAATTGATTCTAATCAAGCCGAAAGTAAATTTTTAAATCTAATTGAAAACCTAAATCCACAACAAATAGAGTCGTTTATTAGATTGAGATTTAATGAAAAGTCAGAAGAACAGAGTGAAACTCTGTATAGAACATATAGTTACTATTTGAACAACGTTAATAACTTACCTGAAATTGTTAGAGAAATGAAACGTCAATTTTCTAATAACCGAATCATTAATGCCAATGATACTGATCGTGGGAACATGTTAGAGAAAGGTTATTATGAAGTATTAAATACATTAGAAAATCCTTCAAACTTATACAGAGTCGTTTTTGCTGTCGCGAAATTAACTGAAGGATGGGATGTGCTAAACCTTTATGATATTGTACGTATTTCTGATACTGATAATGCTAAGGGGAATAAAGTATCAACCATGGCAGAAGCACAACTTATAGGGCGTGGAGCTAGATATAATCCTTTTAGATTGAATGGTGAAATTTCACATAAAAGACGTTTCGAAGCTGGCGGTGCTGATAGTTTATTACTTGAAACATTGCACTACCATACTATTAATGAACCACAATATCTAAAAAATCTGGTGGAGTCATTGAATGAAATGAATTTACCAACTGGGGAAGATAAGAAAAATCCTTTGATTGACGTTAAAGTAAAGACTTCATTCAAGAAAACAGATATTTGGAAGAGTGGATTGATATTTTATAATGAACGGGTTATAGTATCTGATGATCATTATGACAATTTATCAAAATATGGTGTAGACAATCGTTCAGATATTATTGTTAATTGGCAATTTAATACAAAGGAATATAATTACGACTCTAATAAGGTTCAAGATGATTTTTCTGATACATTCCAAAAAGTAATTCAATTAGATTCAAGATTAGTTATGAAAGCCTTTAATCGAAATTCATTTTATCATTTTGATCATTTAAAAAAGTATATACCAGTATTAAAATCGAGAAAAGAATTCTTGAATGAATCATGGTTAAACTTAAATAATAGAACCATCTATGCTGTAATACCTAAAAGTATGGGAAGCAAAGACCTTAGTCCAGAATCGAAACTAGAGATATTTGAGATTTATTTAAGGCAGGTGGAGCAACAAATCAGGCATGGTTATCGTAAAGAAATTGGAACCAATAAATTTATAGGATATCCAATACGAGAATATATAAGTGATTATAAGAAACGTCAACCGAATTATGATACTGGACGGATGAATTTATTTGGTATGAAAGTTTTTCAGTATGTAAGTAGACAAGATTATATTAATGAAGATTTCTTCGTATATGATTCAGCATTTATAAATCAAACAGAGCAACAATTGGTAGCTCGAATCAAAGAACGAATTGCAGTACTAACTGAAAAGTATAGTGAAGTATATTTAGTACGTATGGATGAAAATATGCATCGTGAGTCTGTAAAAAGCGACAAATTGAAGTTGCATCAATTTGATAGAGATACCAACGATATTCATTTCGAAGCATTTCAACCTGATTTTATCTTATTACTTGCCAACTCAGATTATTATTTACAGATATTTATCGAACCAAAAGGTATCAAACTTTTAGAGAGTGAGCAGTGGAAAGAAGATTTATTAATGTATATTAACGATCATGAATCCGATTTAGTGTTCGAGGAAGAAGTAGATGGCGTGAAGATTAAAGGATTGAAGTTCTATACTATCAATGATGGACGAGGAGCTATTGAGCAATTAGGTGAGATAGCATTAGGTGAAAAGTTTAGTGGTTTGAGTCTTTAAATTTAATGTGAAAGTCAAATTGATTAGAAGAAAAGAAATATTTACGAGAATATTATCACCTACCACTTCTTTTAAGTGGACTTTAAAGAGTCAAGCTAAAATACTTGAATTAAGGGGAGTTATACAGATTCTTTCAGATAAAGTTTCAAAATCAATAATAATTGAATTTAAATAGTAGTGTGAACATTTCGGTAAATTGCTAGCTCTATTTAAATAACTTAGTGAAATATTCACACCATTCAACTGAATCTAGTTGAAACTTATTAAAATTTATATTAACTAAAATTCTAAAAAACATCGGTGTTAAGGAGTTTGGCAATTTATTCAAACTAATACTTTTCAAACCAGGTCTTAAGAAAGCTCGTAAAGCTTCACAATTCTCAAAATGTTAATCAGTACGATTATATCAACGTTTCAAAGCACTTTGCAAGTCTTGCAAGGTGTTTTTTAAAACCTTTTGATAACCCTTTCTGTTTTGAAAGTAAGGTAAATGTAATATAAATCGCTGTTTGTATTTTTAATAGATTAACCTATTATGAGTTTTATCTGTGTAAGGAACATCTAAATATGCTATACTGCAGTTAAAAAAATAGGGAGCAAATGATGTCACAAATTAAACTAACACCTGAAGAACTCCGTATTTCAGCACAAAAATATACAACAGGATCACAATCAATTACAGATGTGTTAACAGTTTTGACTCAAGAACAAGCTGTTATTGATGAAAATTGGGATGGTACAGCATTTGATAGCTTTGAAGCCCAATTCAATGAATTATCTCCAAAAATCACACAATTTGCACAATTATTAGAAGATATAAATCAACAATTATTGAAAGTTGCGGATGTTGTCGAACAAACAGACTCAGATATTGCCTCACAAATTAATAAATAATTGGCTTATTCAAATTCATAAGTTTAACTTAGGAAGGCATAAGCTCTCCTAAGTTGATATATTATAGCTAGATGATGTAATTGTTTCATAAAGGAGTAAAAATGAAAAAGAGTACCCAAATAATACTACTAATAGTTGCATTATTCATACTTGTTTTTAGCGGAGGATTTTATATGAAAGAACAACAAAGAAAAGAAGAACTAAAACGGAATCGAGAATATGAAGTTAGTCTAGTCAAAGCATTGAAAAATTCCTATGAGAATATAGAAGAAATAAAAATCACACATCCTGTTTCAACTGAAATTCCTGGAGATTGGCATTGTACTGTAAAGATTTCATTTAATGATAAAAAATCTATTGTTTATAATATTACACATAATTTGGAATCGAAAAAAAATTATAGCGGAAAATTTAATGAAAAAAATATGAATTTTTTTGATTCAAGAATTGGTAAAACAAAAAAAACTATAAAAATTATTTTTTCAGATGGTCAGGAGAAGATACAATAATGGTATTTACATATACCGAGAAAGAACTTCGTGAATTCAATATTGGAGATAATGTATATTCAGTTAACCCCGATTATGCAGAAAAAAATCATTCAACTGTCATAACGGATTTACCCCAGAAAGATAACGAAACAAATATTATTACAACAGAAGATAGAAAAAATTTAAGGTATTAAAAACTTCTCCTGACGATATGTCTGGCTATCAGGGTATGGCAGTTGCACCAATTATCAAGGGTAAAGTAGATTATAACAGTGTTGCAGTTATATCCGCCGCAACGGATTCAAGTAATTATAAAGATTTAATTGGCGCAGTTTCATCTGCTCAACCACATCAAAGTTCGACTCAGTTAAAATCAGCTGATAAATTTTTAAAAGACGTACAGTCACATGACAAATGGACTGTGACTCAGCTTTCAGGCTATTCTCAATCTGCATATATGTTAAAATTAGGTGCTCAATATCATATCCCGACTACAGTATTTAATGGATGGTTTAGGTATAGCACTTTAAATGAAGATGAAAAAAATTCATGGCTAAGCATCCTGAATATTTTGTGAATTTTCGACATAAAGAGGATAATGTAACTTGGTGGAACGATTTTAATAAACTAGATGATAAAGATTATGGTACCGTGAAATGGGTAAATGGTAAAAGTCATAAAATAGAGAGTTGGAAATTTACTGATGATGGTAAGTTAAAAGATGAAAAAGGTAACATCGTAAATCCTAAGTCACCAGCTGTTCAGTCTGTTCTTTATGAAGAAGTTCATTTTCAAAAAGCTAAAGCTAAATTAAAAAAATCTGGAGGCAAACTTAGTCATAGTGAAAAAGTATATTTAGATTCTGAACAGGCTATATTTATTGCTAACGGTTTAACCACGGCATCTCAAACAGCTTCTGATGATATCAAGAAGAATGCTGAATTAGTTAAAGAAAAAGCATCAGAACTATTTGCAAAAACTAAAGTGATGCCTCCTGGTATAACAGATTTAAGTCCGGAAGAATTAGCTGATACATATAGTGAGGGCGGAGTTAGAGAGGACACCATAGTAACACCAATTGAAACTTTCTTTGATGAAAAAGTTACTAATGCACAAGAGATTACAACTTCATATATTAATCTTCAAAAACAAATTGAATCTGGTGTCCAAAAATTGCTAGAAGAGGACTCCAAATTAGCAGGAGAATTTAAGGAATGGTCACAGTACTAGATCAAAATGAAAACAAAATTAATAGTCTAAAAATAAACCTAGGGAAATTGGAAGATAATTATCATCGCGAAAATATGGAGATAGAAGATAAATTATATAGCCTTGAGGATAAAAAGAACGAGTTAGAGACTTATTTACAAGAAGTCTATGAAGAGACAAGTCACCTTTTGAGACAAAATGATTCAGATGGTTCGACTTTTATGAGTTTAAATCGAATAATTGAAAGTTATCAAATGGAATTAATTGATGAATATGAAAACTATAAACAGACTATCATTGTCCAAGAGGAAAATAGTCGGACACAGTTTCTAAAAGACCGAGTAAAATTAGAAAATGACATTTCTAGTTTAGAAGGAAGAAAATACTACTAATTCAGATGGACTATAAAGTGAAAGAGGCAATAAATGAGTTTAATAGGCGCTGTATTGAAAGGAACCAAAGAAGACAAAGAATTCAAAAAGCAAATTCAAAGAGCTTTAGTAAGGATTGTCTATGCCCCTGAAATAGTAGAAGAAGCTGATTCTATTAAGATGACTTATAGTGACAAGATTGATAATGTTTCTGAGACGGCCAAATCATCAATTAAAACGATAGCAAATCAAATAGATTCAGGACTTGTAGGACAATTTGGGGAAAAAGTAAAGGCACAGGTAGATTTAAATAAAGGTAGTTATGATGATTTATAATCGAGTGAAAATGTTGAGGAAGCTTACTATCCTGATAGTTATTATAGATATGAAAATAATCAAGTTGGATTAGAAGACATAACATTTTACATGAAGGATAACAAAGTTTATTATTTACATTTTGGTAAAGCAATAGATAAAAATGAAGCTAAAAATGATAAGTATCTCAATCAAATTATAAATAATTAATTTCTTTATTTTATAAGCCCCGAAAACAAATTTTTTGATAACCTTTTGATAACCCCTCCGCGAACATATTGTAATACATAGTGCACTTTTGGGATATAAATTGTTGATTTTTAGCTAGTTTATACCATATAACACCATATATTACAGTTGTCAGAGAAAACCAGGTTTAAAAAAAGCCCGTAAAGCATCACAATCCTCAAAACGTTAATATATACCTATATATCAGCGATTGGAAGCACTTCATGGTTCACACCATGGGGTGTTTTTTGTGTAATATTCAAAAATTGTCCTAAAGTCATTTTTAAAACTTCTAAATACTTGAGAAACCATTGTAAATTTAAATAACTACTTTAAATAGCACAAAGGCAATGACAAAGTTAGATGAGATGATTCTATTTTAATTTATAATTGAAAAAAAGAGTATATGATGGAGGAATTTTGTATGGTAAGTACTCAATATATGAAAGTAACCTTACGAGAAAAATTCCCAGATAAATTAACATATGTTGATTTAGAAGAACTTGTGATATGATATTACAAATAAAAGAAAATGACTATATATCAGCTCATATATTGGTTAAAGTTGGTAAATATAAATTATTGAAATTACCTCATAAGTTTACCAATGAGATTATGGTTAGAAAGGAATACTAATGTTTAAATATGTCCCTATTTTTAGGGAATTTCGACTTAATCGACAGTTTTCTCTTAAACAGGTTGCTTCAAATGAACTTTCTGTTTCTCAGTTATCACGATTTGAGAGGGGTGAATCAGATTTATCATTAACAAAATTTTTAGGGGCTTTAGAGGCAATTGATTTATCAATTAGCGAATTTATGGATAGAGTAAATAAATATCAAAAATCTGATCAGATATCTTTAATGTCTCAGATGGCTCAATATCATTATCAAAGAGACGTAGCTGGGTTAGAAAAGATGATTTCTGTGGAAGAAGGTAAACTAAAAAAGGATAGTTCAGATATACGTTGTCGTTTAAACATAGTTCTTTTTAGAGGAATGATATGTGAATGTGACTCCTCAAGAAAAATGTCGGAAGAAGACCTTTGCTTTTTGTCGGATTACCTCTTTCAAAAGGATAGTTGGGAAATTAGTGACTATATTTTGATTGGAAATCTTTACCGGTATTACAACACAAGGCATATTTGCCAACTTGTTAAAGAGGTTATCAATCAAAAGGAATATTATCGAGATATTTATACAAACCGCAATGTTGTCGAAGCAACCCTCCTAAATGTGGTAGAGACACTAATAGAACGGCGCGCTCTAGAAGAAGCAACGTTTTTTCTAGAGAAAGTTGAAGCACTTTTAAATAATGAGCGGAATGCTTATCACCGTATTATTTTACTCTATGAAAAAGGATTTCTTGCCTATGCTAAAGGGGATAGTCGAGGAATACAAAGCATGAAGCAAGCTATTTTTTGCTTCCAAGCAATTGGTTCTAAACATCATGTTGAAAATTTTCAGGAACACTTTAATAGGGTAACAAGATTATAAAAAATCCCATTTATGGGATTTTTTAATATTTCTCCTTTTGGTTTGCTATAATGTCGAACTAAGGAGGGAATTATGAATATTAATGGTATAAAATTACTATCTAGTCGAGCAGTCAGTAAACTTGGTGATGTGTTTTATGATTATGGAAATAGTACTTGGATTGCTTCGATGGGTGGTCTAGGACAAAAGATTTTAGGTATTTATCAGATAGTAGAGTTGTTGGTTTCTATTGTCCTCAACCCTTTTGGAGGCGCCTTAGCTGATCGCTTTCAACGAAGAAAAATTTTACTAATAACAGATGCTATCTGTGCTATCATGTGTTTCTTACTTTCTTTTATTGGAGATGATAAAGTAATGGTGTATGGTCTAATAGTTGCTAATGCTATCTTAGCGGTTTCCAATGCTTTTTCTTCTCCGGCTTATAAATCTTATATTCCTGAAATAGTAGATAAAGCTGATATCATTACCTATAATGCTAATCTGGAAACCATTGTGCAAATTATTAGTGTAAGTTCCCCTGTTTTAGGTTTCCTTATTTTTAATAATTTTGGTATTAGGATTACTTTAATTGTTGATGCGATTACTTTTTTGATCTCTTTCCTGTTTCTTTATGCTATTAAAGTGGAAAGGGTACAGCTTTCAAAACAAGAAAAGGTAGCGATAAAAAATATTTTAGCTGATATTGCAGATGGATTTACTTACATCAAAAAAGAAAAAGAAATTATGTTTTTTCTAATTATTGCTGCTTTATTAAACACTTTCCTAGCAATGTTCAATTATCTTTTACCTTTTACTAACTCCCTATTAAAAACTTCAGGTGCTTATGCAACAATACTTAGTATATCAGCTATCGGATCAATTATTGGAGCGCTTATTGCTAGAAAAATTAAATCTAGTATTAATTCTATGCTATCTATGCTAGTATTCAGTAGTTTGGGAGTCATAGTTATGGGATTCCCATCTCTATTTGAATTACCGATATGGATACCTTACAGTGGTAGTTTTCTTTTTAATAGTCTTCTGACAATGTTTAATATTCATTTTTTCAGTCAGGTACAAATCAGGGTCGATGAAGCGTATATGGGGCGTGTGATGTCGACTATATTTACTATTGCTATTATGTTTATGCCTATAGGAACACTATTTATGACTATCTTTTCATTTGCCTTATCAAATGTTAGCTTTATTGTTATAGGATGTGCCATTGCTATATTGGGAGGATTAGGATTTAGCTATAGTAAAAAACAATTTTAGAACTTAAGAAATTATTCTGAAACATCAAAAAAACTTGTCTCTACTGACAAGTTTTTAATAGTTATTTTCTTGGTTCAAGCATGCGTTGGATACCGCCTAGGATTAAATCAGAGAAAATTGCCATAAGGGCTGTTGGAAGAGATCCTGCTAAGATAATAGCACCACCATTTGTTGCATTAGTTCCTCTTATGATGATATCTCCAAGTCCGCCTCCCCCGACGAAAGCACCAATGGCTGTAATACCAATTGCTACAACAAGGGCATTTCTAAGTCCAGCCATGATAACGGAAATAGATAGTGGTAACTCAACCATAAATAAACGTTGACGCTTAGTCATGCCCATTCCTTTAGCAGCATCTAGTAAGTCGGAGTCAACATTTCTAATACCAGTGTAAGTATTTGTGATGATTGGCAGAAGAGAATAAAGAAAGACAGTTGCAACTACTGTTTTAATACCTAGCCCTAGACCTAACATAATGATAGAGATCATAGCTAAAGAAGGAATGGTTTGGATGACATTTGCGATTCCCATAACAAAGGTTTTAATTTTACCACGTCTAGCGATGAAGATACCTAGAGGGATACCAACAATTGCAGCTAAAATAACGCCGTAAACTGAAATTAAAAAGTGGTGGATAAATTGTTCTAAGATATAACTACCATTATGTTGGAAGTAGTAGATAAATTGTTGGAAAGTATTCATTTGTTTCATTTATTTATCTCCTCTAAAATAATGGTTTTTTTCTAAAAATTGTTTGGCAACAACTGAAGGTTCTAAAAGTTTATCATCTACCATATAATTAAGGTTTTGCATCGTTTTTAAATTGATTTTACCATCGAGTCGATGGAGTAATTTTTTTAGTTTAGGATCTTTTTTGATGATAGAATTGTTGACAACCATAGAGGCTTCATAAGGAGGAAAGAATTTTTTATCATCCCTTAAAATTTCTAAATCATAGCTCGAAATACGACCGTCAGTGGAGTAGCCTAATACAGATTGCATTTTGTTACTTTCAACCGCATCATAGACTAAGCCAATTTGCATAGGGTAAATATGTGAAAATTCAAAACCGTATGTTTTAGCGAAATCAGTGTATCCATCTCCCTCGCGATTCATCCATGAACTATCAACCCCTGCCTTCATAGTTGTTGATAATTTTTTAAGATCAGAGATCTTAGTGATTTTATTCTGTCTGGCAAACTCTTTAGTAACCATGAATGCATAAGTATCAGAAAAACCATAAGTAGGATACCAAGTTTGATTGTAGCGTTTTTGGAATTCAGTTTTTACAATCTTAGAAGCTTCTTTAGGGTCTTTAACAGCTTTTAAACCAAGAGTCCCTGTGATGTCTGTTCCTGTATAACGTGTGGCAGCAATGTCAGCATCACCACGGAGCAAAGCTTGGTGAGTAACCGTAGAGGAACCAAGATTGCTTATTAAAGTTGTGTTGTATCCTAATTCGTGATGAATTAATTCGGTGATAATATTTGCCATAATACTAGACTCTGTAGAACTTTGGGCAGCAACCTTAATTGTGGTATGACCAGACTTTTTAGTATCGGTTAATTGACAACCAGAAATCGTTAAGAGGGCTAAGCAAAGTGTAAATATCTGTAAAAAGTGCGATTTTTTAAGCATATCTAAGCCTCCCTTCTTGTTGTTCTGGGCGTTAGAGCTGTTTCCAGTAATCCTAAAAGATAATCTATAATAAGTGACAGGATAATAACAGGAATTGTGCCCCCTAGAATTAATTTGGACTGAAAAAGATTTAACCCGCTAAAAATGAGATCACCAAGTCCACCTGCACCTATATAAGAAGCCAATGTAGCCCAAGAAATAACATAAATAGTAGACAAGCGAATACCAGCCATAATAATTGGAGTAGCTAAAGGTAACTCAACTTGAAATATAGATTGAATAGGTTTCATTCCCATCCCTTTAGCACAATCTTTAAGTGTTGGATTGACATTATTCATACCTATATAAGTATTCCTTAGTATAGGAAGCAAGGAATAAATAAATAAAGCAACGATAGCTGGGATTTTTCCAATTCCAAACAATGGAATCATTAAAGCTAATAAGGCTAAACTTGGTATAGTTTGTAACATGCTAGCTATAGCAATGATAATTTTGGCTACTTTGGGAAAACGTGTTAAGACCACACCCAATGGAACAGCAATTGCAATCCCAAGTGCTATAGCAAAGAATGAGATATAGACTTGTTCCCATGTTTTTACTAATATTTGCATGCCATACTGTGATAAGAAATTGACCATTATTGATCCTCCGTTTCAGTATCGCCCCAAATAATATCGTATAACATATCAACTAGGGATGCACGAGTAACAATGCCCTTTAAGTTATTCTCATGGTCAACAACTGGAGCGTATTTTAAACCAAGTTTTAAAATACGCTCAGCAGTATTTCTAAGTAAGTCGTCTTCCATAACATAAAAATCAGTATGTTTTAAGATATCAGAAACAAGTCGATCTTTCTTATATTTACTGCTCAGAGATTCTAAGTCAATAAAACCAATTAATTTACCGTTATCGGTTACTAGAAGTGAGTCAACGCGTTTTTGGCGCATTAGTGTAATAGCTTCAGTTAGTGTTTTTTCAGCAGTTATTGAAACAGGATTATTTAACATTATCTGTTTAACAGGAGTAATATCAGCCTGCGCATGAAGGAGACGCTCTTCTCCAATCATTTGTTCAACGAAACTAGTAGCAGGATGATGTAAGAGATCATTGGGTGTCCCTTCTTGGACCATTTTACCATTGTCCATAACAATAATTTTTGTTGCTAACTTGAGGGCTTCATCCATATCATGAGTAACTAAGATGATAGTTTTCCCCATTTCTTCCTGAAGAGACTTGACTAAGTCTTGAATACCTTCTCTAGTAATAGGATCCAGAGCTCCAAAAGGCTCATCCATTAAAATAATATCTTGGTCTGCTGCAAGAGCGCGAATGACACCGATACGTTGTTGCTGACCGCCAGACAACTCACTAGGGTAGCGATCCAAATATTCTTCGGGTAATTCAACTAATTTAATAAGTTCCCTTGCTTTAGCTCTTTTAGCTTCTTCTGACCATTTCAATAATTTTGGTACAAGAACTATATTTTCGTAAATGGTCATATGAGGCATTAAACCAATGTTTTGGATAACATATCCAATTCTGCGTCTTAATTCAATGGGGTTAATAGTAGAAATATCTTTTCCCTTAAATAATAGAGTACCATTTGTTGGTTTTAACATATGGTTAACCATACGCATTAATGTTGTTTTACCTGATCCACTCGTACCGATGAAACAAACAAAATCACCAGGGTAAATTTTAAGGTTAATGTCTTCAACCGCAACATTTTCCCCATACACTTTATTGATATTTTGATATTCGATGATAGGTTCTTGGCCCATATTATTCTCCTCTACAAACTATATTATAGTAATAATATCAAAACTTTGGCAACATGTCTGAAATTTGTTTTAAAATTTAATGATTTTAAAAAGAATCGTTAAGCTTGAGCCTGATCTACATTTTCAGAAAATGTAGAAAAAGTATGAAAAAAGAGTTGACAAAGTAAGAGATGATGTAGTAAACTAAATA
>OKWO01000039.1_pt1 | contig 105548 bp, 90 predicted proteins | sample 1607221 | NCBI WGS metagenome assembly OKWO01 (sample SAMN07501057, study PRJEB24779) | human gut metagenome | isolation source: stool | host: human infant | place: USA: Pittsburgh, PA | reverse complement strand
GCTACTTGATTTCTCAAGTTTACTCGTAAAAAAGAATTGCTGGTTTTTAACTTTATATTCTGTTCAATTTTCAAAGATCTCTACGCCCTTCGGCGACTTTTTTATCTTATCACTCTTCGTTTTCGCTGTCAACAACTTTTTTCAAGTTTTTTTGACTGCTTTCCCGAAGGACAAGGACTATTCTATCACAGCTTTTTCTCTTTACATAAGTATTATATGTAATTATATCTAATTAATTATTGATTTCTTTAAAATTCTCTTTTTTATATTTATTTTCTATTAATGATACACTTGGCATAGTTTATATTTAGTTTCCTTATAATACACAAAATAGTATTTAAATTTTATAATATTATATATTTGCATTTTTACTTTGAACTACTATAAACTTATCCCCTACAATGCCACTTACACATATATAACAATATTAATTTCTTATATAATATAAAAAGGTGCAATTGCACCTTCTAGTAAAAGCTCATGGGAAATCTTCTCTTTATATTCATTTAGACTTTTCATATAAATAAGCTTTAGTAACATTAAAATATCGAAGTTATCCACAGTTCAATTACAATTATCTTTTCCTAAAGAACAAAAAAGAGCTACCCACTAATTATTTAGTACAATAGCCCTTTGGTACTCCTACCCCGATTTGAACGGGGGGCATCAGGATTCGAAGTCCTGCACTCTATCCACCTGAGTTATAGGAGCATATTTTATCTTTATAATATTATTTACCTTATAATTATATATTACCAATAGAATATAACAATAGTAAACAACTATATTTCAGAACAAAACAAAAAAAGCAACTTATTCAAGTTGCTTTTCTTTGGAGCGGGTAGTGGGAATCGAACCCACCTTTCCAGCTTGGAAGGCTGGAGTATTACCGATATACGATACCCGCACATGGTGCAGATGAAGGGAGTCGAACCCCCACGCCAAAGGCGCTAGATCCTAAGTCTAGTGCGTCTGCCAATTCCGCCACATCTGCATTTTGGTGGCTTACCGGGGAATCGAACCCCGGACACCTTGATTAAAAGTCAAGTGCTCTACCGACTGAGCTAGTAAACCACATGGCAGGGATAGCAGGATTTGAACCTACGAATGCCACAGTCAAAGTGTGGTGCCTTACCGCTTGGCGATATCCCTAAATATGGGGTGAACGATGGGACTCGAACCCACGACAACCAGTGCCACAAACTGGCGCTCTACCAACTGAACTACATTCACCAAAAAATGGTGCGCCATCAGGGATTCGAACCCGGGACACCCTGATTAAGAGTCAGGTGCTCTACCAACTGAGCTAATAGCGCATAAATGGTGCGTCTTAAGAGATTCGAACTCCTGGCCCACGCCTTAGAAGGGCGTTGCTCTATCCAGCTGAGCTAAAGACGCATATTTTTAATGGAGCGGGTAGTGGGAATCGAACCCACCTTTCCAGCTTGGAAGGCTGGAGTATTACCGATATACGATACCCGCATGTTATGGAGCAGGTAGTGGGAATCGAACCCACCTTTCCAGCTTGGAAGGCTGGAGTATTACCGATATACGATACCTGCATGTTATGGAGCGGGTAGTGGGAATCGAACCCACCTTTCCAGCTTGGAAGGCTGGAGTATTACCGATATACGATACCCGCACATTATGGAGCGGAAGACGGGACTCGAACCCGCAACATCCACCTTGGCAAGGTGGCGCTCTACCATTGAGCCACTTCCGCAACTTTTTTCTATTTGGTCGGGGTGACAGGGATCGAACCTGCGACCTCATGGTCCCAAACCACGCGCGCTCCCATCTGCGCCACACCCCGATATGGTGCGTCTTAAGAGATTCGAACTCCTGGCCCACGCCTTAGAAGGGCGTTGCTCTATCCAGCTGAGCTAAAGACGCATATTTTTAATGGAGCGGGTAGTGGGAATCGAACCCACCTTTCCAGCTTGGAAGGCTGGAGTATTACCGATATACGATACCCGCATATTGTGGAGCGGAAGACGGGACTCGAACCCGCAACATCCACCTTGGCAAGGTGGCGCTCTACCATTGAGCCACTTCCGCATATGGTGCAGATGAAGGGAGTCGAACCCCCACGCCAAAGGCGCTAGATCCTAAGTCTAGTGCGTCTGCCAATTCCGCCACATCTGCATTTTGGTGGCTTACCGGGGAATCGAACCCCGGACACCTTGATTAAAAGTCAAGTGCTCTACCGACTGAGCTAGTAAACCACATGGCAGGGATAGCAGGATTTGAACCTACGAATGCCACAGTCAAAGTGTGGTGCCTTACCGCTTGGCGATATCCCTAAATATGGGGTGAACGATGGGACTCGAACCCACGACAACCAGTGCCACAAACTGGCGCTCTACCAACTGAACTACATTCACCATATGGTGCGTCTTAAGAGATTCGAACTCCTGGCCCACGCCTTAGAAGGGCGTTGCTCTATCCAGCTGAGCTAAAGACGCTTATTTTCTCTTTCGAGAACGAATATTATTTTATGATATCTCTCCGCATTTGTCAAGTTTTTTTTAATCTTGTTTTGGAAAGTGGTCGGGGTGACAGGGATCGAACCTGCGACCTCATGGTCCCAAACCACGCGCGCTCCCATCTGCGCCACACCCCGGTATCACCGGCATCGCTCTCTCGCGACGACAATGATTATTCTACAGTATGACCATTAATCCGTCAATACCTTTTTTAAAAGAAAAATATATATTATTGAATAATAAAGAAAAATCGACCTAAATAAAGATAATTTAAAATTTTAGCACCTTTTACAGTCTTACTTTTCTACATAATACTACAAACATTTTACTTCTTTAAGTCTAACATCCTTTATCTTTCCATTGTTCATATCAATATACCCTATATGTCTACCTCTTAATTTAGGGAGAGATATACTTCCTGGATTCATAAATATAATTCCATCCTCATTCAATATTATTTGTTCATGCGTATGCCCAAATAGGACTATATCAGCTTCAACCTCTTTAGCTCTATAATATAAATTAGTTAGACTATACTTAACCCCGTATAAATCTCCATGAGTAATAAATATCTTTTTGCCCTCTAAAACAATTATACTTTCCTTAGGATAATTATTAGTAAAATCACAATTTCCTCTTACACCATATACTTTTCCCTTAAATCCCTTAGTTAATTCCTCAATATCTTCTGAATTATCACCTAGATGTATTAATACATCCGCAGATTTTATATACTCTTTTGCTATATTAATATATTTTGCAACTCTATGCGTATCACTTATCACTGCTATTAACAATTCATTTCCCACCTTATATAAACTTTGCTATTTTATCTTTTAGTTCTTTTAATGCTACCCCTCTATGACTAATTTCATTCTTCTCTTTTCCTGCTAATTCCGCAAATGTTTTACCTAAAGGTTCATAATAGAATATAGGATCATATCCAAAGCCATCTTCATCTGGTAATTCCTCAAGAATTTTTCCTCTTGCTTCCCCCCTTATTCCTATATACTCACCATTATCATCAATTAAAGATATATGGCAAACAAAACAAGCCCCCCTCTTTTCAAAAGGAACATTACGCATTTTTTTTAATAGCTTAATATTATTTTCTCTATCATTGCCATGTTCTCCTGAATATCTAGCAGAATATATACCAGGCTCACCATTAAGGTAATCTACTTCTAATCCAGAATCATCTGACAGCACAATAAAACTTTTCTCACCTTTGTTTTTTAAAAATTCCACTATTTCACTAGCTTTTTTCTTAGAATTTTCCTCAAAAGTTGTTCCATCTTCTATAACATCTATATCAATATTTTCTTCTTTTAACGACCTTATTTGAAAAGGCATTCCGCATAACATAGATTTAATTTCTTCTATCTTATGTTTATTGTTGCTTGCTATTATTAACTTCTTCATTCTAATTTTTTCCTCCAGTACCTATCCATAGTGCATCCATCTTTAATGCTTCTTTTTGAACATGAATCATTTGTTTTATTCCTTTCTCCCCTAAATCTAATAATTCATTTAATTCAGCTCTAGTAAAAGGACTATCCTCTCCAGTTCCTTGAACCTCTACAAAAGCACCTTCATCTGTCATAATTACATTCATGTCAACTTTAGCATTAGAATCCTCTTCATAACATAAATCTAGTAGCATCTCCCCATCTACTATTCCTACACTTGTTGCTGCCACAAAACTTCTTATTGGATATACTTTGAATGGTTTTTCTCTATGAAGTTTATTAACTGCATCTACCATAGCTATAAAAGCTCCTGATATTGATGTTGTTCTTGTTCCTCCATCAGCCTGTATTACATCACAATCTACCCATAATGTTTTTTCACCTAAAGCTTTTAAATCTACAACTGATCTTAAAGCTCTACCTATAAGTCTTTGAATTTCCATTGTACGTCCATCAACCTTTAGTCTAGCTATATCTCTTATTTTTCTTGTACCAGTTGCTCTTGGAAGCATATTATATTCAGCTGTAATCCATCCTTCTCCTGAACCTTTTAGGAAAGGTGGCACCTTATCTTCTATTGATACATTACATAAAACCTTTGTATCTCCAACTTCTATATAAACAGATCCCTCTGCATATTTTGTATAATTTCTTGTTACCTTTACTCTTCTAAGTTGATCTTTTTTTCTATTATCTATTCTCATTCTTTCACCTTCTAGTTTTATTTTATATTAAACAACTCATCTCTTTTAGGTTCTTCTACCTCTAATTCTACTCCATTTGATACTAAAATCCCTTTATTTTTTGTTACTTTTCCAATAATAGTTGCTTTTATCCCTTCCCTTTGTAAGGCATCTACAACTGTATTCCCTTCAGAAGAAGTTATTAACATACTTCCAGAAGAAATTAACCTTAATGGATTTATTTTGAATTCACCAACTATTTTCTTCGTAACATCTAGCATAGGTATTTTATCTTCATATATAATAAAGCCTTTATTAGAAGCCATAGCCAATTCAAAAAGCGCTCCTAGAAGCCCACCTTCTGTTATATCGTGCATTGAACTTACATTATACTTAGAGGCAATTTTCCCTTCCTTTAAAACACTTATATAATCAATCAGACTCCTAGCTTCATCTAATTCTTTATCTGTTAAAACATGCTTTAACCTATTTTCATAATCATTTGCTAAAATAGAGCTTCCTTCTAATGCAATATATTTAGTAATAATTATGTCATCTCCCTCATTGGCCCCTGCTGTGCTAATAGAAGCTCCCTTCAAACTTTTTCCAATAACAGTTATAGACACAATTAACTTATTTACAGCAGAAGTTACTTCTGTATGACCACCTATTACTTCCACATTTAACTTTCCTGCCTCCTCGCTTATCTCATTCATTATATTCTTTATGTCCTCTAATGATGATGAAGTTGGGGCCATAATTGTAACTAACAAAGCTACAGGCTCTCCTCCAGCAGATGCAATGTCATTACAATTAATATGCACTGCTAGTTTTCCTACATTTTCTGATGCCCCTGTAATTGGGTCTGTTGAAAATATCCCTTCATAATCACCAAAATTTATAACAGAGCAATCTTCTCCAACGTCATTTCTTATAGTAACTTCGTCCCTCTTAATTTTTCTACTATCTAAAATTATATTTCTTAAATCATCAAAATTTAATTTTCCTTCTTTCATCAAAAAAATCTCCTTTAATTTGGATTTTATGCACTATTTCATAAATTCTCTCATATTAATTAATAAGAATAATAAATATGAGGTGAATAAATTGAGATATATAGGACCATTTTTCAGAATGAATAGTCTTTCTCAAAATGATATAAGTGGTCAACTTTTTCATCTTTCAAAAGAAGCTATAAAAACTATAGTGCTTAACTCTAAGTGTGGGATAACCACCTCATTTAGGTCATCAAAAAAATCTTCTAATAATGATATTAGCATATTAAACAATTTTTCTCCACTAATATGCCTGTACAGGAAATCATCTCCAGTATTTATTCATAACAAAACATCTCATGGATTTGATGAGGATACATTTAAGAAAGATATAATTCCTGCTACAAATGCACTAATGACCTTAAATATATTAGAATTAAGTAACTATTATAGCAATTATAATAAAGGTGCACGCAGATCTGATTCACTTGAGAATGCTTACAAGCACCTAGCGAAGGAACAGCTTAGCTTTTATTATGAAAACTTAAGAAACTCTGAAGGAGTTTTTGTAGAGAAAAAAAATTTATCAGAAGGGAATTCAAAGGGATATAACTTAATAGATAAAGATAAGAAATTCAACTTTTCGGATCAAGCTTTTATGATGAATGCATATTATCTTTATTCTCTTTATAATCCTGATGATCCTATAAGTGATGACTATAAAAACTTTTCTCTTCAAATATTAGAAATGTTTTACGATTTTAAGGACGCATTATATAACCTTTCTTTTGAGGAAGGATGTAAAATCCTATTAGCATTTAATGTATTCTATGAATTCTCAAATGAAGAAAAATGTAAAAATCTTATAATAGATTTATCCGATTTTCTAACAAATAAATTTGACGAGAAAGATTACTATGTTTCAGCATTAGATAGTTGTTCACTTTTTGCTATTGCTTTAAATGACTCCTATAAGCATACTAACATTATTTCCTTTAATGAAAAATCCGAAGAAATTCTTTATAAGTTAGAGGGGCTTTATGATAGTGAGAAGGGTATCTTTTTAAAATTGACAGACAAAAAAGAAGTAAAATATTCTTCTTTTGAAATATGCTTCTACTTTTTGGCTATACTTTTACACTCAAGGAGCTCAGATAATCAATTAGAACATAAAAATATGGTATCTAATTTATATAGAAAATATTTTATAAATTCTAATCTAATATTAAGTTGGCCAGAAGCACCTACTTTAGACGAAACAGAACGTTACCGTGGATTATCATTAAAATCTGCCGATATGCTAGATGAAAGTTTCTTTAGAATGCCTAATTTACCTACTCCAGCAAGTTCCGGTATGGCACCTATTTTTACTAAATCTATTACTTATTCTAAAAAGAAGAACTCATTTAGCCGCTCTAAAGATACATTTGATAGTAGTAAAAATATGCTAATTTTCTTTGTTTTGATACATTATTTAAATGATGATGTAGTAAATGCAATGAATTTTAAGGACGATATTAACCTTCCTTCTATAAGAGAAGAAGAACCAATAACAGTTACTGAAGATATATTAGACTCAGACAAGGACGATATCATAGAAGAAGCACCTAATGAAACAAAAGAGCTGGATTAATTCCAGCTCTTATTTCTGCTTATTAGAAATACTAGAAAATTCAACATTTCCATTCCCATCCATACTAATGTTGCTCACCTTACTTGATATAGCAATGTTCTCATTAGAAAACATTACAGGAATTATAGTACAATCATTAAACAACTTCTCTTCTATATGTTTAAAGTCTTTAGAACCATCATTTATCTCCTTTTCTAAAATCAACTTTTCACTATCGTTTAAAAAAGTAGACAACTCTGTATAGAATTCCTTTTTTTCATTTGAATTAGATTCAATATCTATAAGAACCATATCATATCTTTTTAATAAATCTAAATCATCTAAATCCTCTGCTTTAACAAGAGAATATTTTAGGTTAATAGAAAGATTATCTTTAAACCAACTTACTAAGAACTTACATAAATCTCTACTCTCATCAGAATCTTTTGCTAATAAAGTTAAAGAGTCCATTTTTTCTAAAGTTCCATCTTGATTAATGGTTACTTTCCTTGTTTGAAGCTTAGTCAAATCCTCTTTATCCTCTCTAAAATAACTACCCTCAGCCGACTCTACTCTTTCCGGATTATTATCCATAAATTCATCCGTTGCTTTATAAATATGTTTATATATTTCTCTTCTAGAAGACAAAGGTAATCCATTATCATCGCTATTTATAGATAAATAGTATGATTCATCAGATGAAAATGTTAATAGCTTATTTTCACTCTTTAACTTCTCTAACTGACTATTGGGTGGATTGATAACTACATCTCTCTTTCCTATCTCAAAGGATGCCATAGCCAATTCCTCATTATCATCTTTAACTAAATCTATAGTACTTGGACCTTCCCCCCACTTATTTTTTGATAAAGTAACTTTATTATCATCAAAAGCCGTAATCATATAGTCTCCACTATAAAGTAATTCATTATATGTATCCTTTATATTGCCCCAAACAGGCAATAATTTTCTTATTCTATATTGAGGCTTGGTAAGATCATCTAAGAATTCATCATTCTTTTTATTTAACCTTATTTTAATTGAATTATCTCCTGTTGTTATTGCAACTCCTTTATCAAAGGATCCTTCTCCATCCCTAAATGCTTTTGCACCATAAACGTCTAATAACGCTTTTATATTTTCTTCATCTTCGGATTTTATTAACTCTTTAAAAAATCCCTTTATATCATCAGGGGTGATTTTATCCCCATTACTCCAATATATATTATCATTTAAGATAAATTCATATTCTATTCCATCATCTTTTACATTTATCTCTTTTGCTAATTCAGAAACAATCTCTCCCTTTGAGTTCTTTTTTATTAACCCCTTACTAGTTGCGCAAATAATATCCTCTTCTCGCTTTGATAATCCAGTAACTTTTTCTAAATTGTTAGCTATACTAGTAACACTATAGACTATAGTATCTGAGCTAACAGAGGTATCTGTATTATCTACTTCTACAAACCCTAAAACAAATATCACTATAAAAATCCCTATAATTAAAGGGGCAATAATTTTCTTCATATACCTCTCTCCTTAACTCTTTAAGTATCTATGATTATATCCATGAATAATACCTAATAATCACTTTTTTAATCTTAACTTTAATAATAAATATTTATTTTATGTGCTATAATGATAATATATTTATTCAGGAGGTTATGCTATGTCTATATTATTTGGCGCAAGTTGTGTAGTTGCGATAATCTTTATGGCAACATTTATGTTTATTGGTATATGGTTATTTATTACAGCCTTAAAAGCTTATCGTCAATTAAAATACAAGAATTATATATTAGAAAAAATTTATCAAAAGCTAGACTTTTTATCTCAAAACCAAAGTAATTATATAAAGGATGATAAAGCAGACTTAATAACTTCTGACTTTATGGATTTCTTTGGAGAAGAAAATGAGGATTCATCTAATATTGATAACATTAAGGACTTCGATAGAAAAGATAAAACAAGTGGACTTTAAATAGAAAAATCATACACGCTACATGCATGTATGATTTTTTATTTTTTATTAGCATATTTATATATTTTAAAATTTATATATTTATATATTTTTAGCTTTATATGTTTATAAAAATATAAGAAGCTACCTTCCAGCAGCTTCTCCCTACTTTACTAATGAAATTGAAAATATAAGAATTAAACTAATTAAAATACTTATAGCTGAATATGTTATCCTCTTGCTACCATTCTCATTTAACAAAAATCTTAATGCAAGCAACGCCATAGTTACTGCCGATCCAACTTGTATTGGCATATAAGAATTAAATACTTGCCCTACATAAAAAAACTGATAAGATGTCATAAGTGTACATATTATTAATCCACAAGTTACTATAGCTGATATTAAACTTAATAAATTAATTATTCTTTTCATTTTACTTACCTATAATCTCTTCAAATTCATCCTCTGAAATTACTTTTACTCCTAGGTCAATAGCTTTTGTAAGTTTAGAACCTGCTTCTTCACCTGCTAAAACATAATTAGTTTTCTTACTAACACTTCCAGACACCTTTGCACCTAATGACTCTAACTTTTCTTTAATACTTCCTCTTGTATAATTCTTTAATGTTCCTGTAACAACTACTGTCTTTCCTACAAATGGACTCTCTACAATTTCTTTTTCCTCATACTTTGGTCTTACACCAAGTTCAAGAAGTTCATCTATAGTTTGTATTACCTTCTCTTCTCTAAAGAATTCTAATACACATTTTGCTACAATATCTCCTACGTCCTGTATGGCTACCAATTCTTCAAAACTAGCATTCTTTATTCCATCTAAAGATTTAAACTTAGCAACTAAATCCTTTGCTGTCTTAACTCCTACATTCGGTATTCCAAGAGCATATATAAATGCATATAGTTCACAATTTTTACTTTTCTCTACTGCATCAAGTAACTTCTGAGCCTTCTTCTCTCCGAACTTCTCTAGTGTTACTAATTCCTCTTTTTTAAGTTTATATAAATCAGAGATAGATTTAATATTTAGCTTTTCAAATAATTGTTCTGCTGTCTTTTCAGAGAATCCCTCTATATTCATAGCTTCTCTTGAAGCGTAGTGAACAATACTTTTTACCATCTGTGGTTTACAAGACAATGTGTTTTCACAGAAATAATGTGCTCCATCTAACACTAAATGGCTTCCACATGCAGGGCATACTTCTGGCGGAGTAATTTCTTTAGAATTATCTACGCTTTCTTGAACTACTCCCATTATCTCAGGTATTACATCATTAGAACGCCTCACAAATACCTCTGCTCCAATTCTAACACCTTTTCTTTTTATATCGTCCATATTATTAAGTGTAGCTCTCTTTACCGTTACACCAGCCAATTCAACTGGCTCAAGCAATGCTGTAGGACCAACTCTACCACTTCTACCTACATTCCACTCAACATCTAAAAGTTTAGTTGTTGCCTCTTGAGCTTCAAACTTATATGCTATGGCCCACTTAGGGAACTTAATTGTATATCCTAATAACTCTCTAGTTCTAATATCATCTATGGCTATTACTAATCCATCTATGTCATAATTCAAATCAAATCTAATATTTTTTATATATTCTATTTGTTTTTCTATTTCATCCATAGATGTACACACTTCTAAATAATCATCAACTGGAAGACCTTTTTCTTTAATAAATTCCATCATGTCTAAATATGTTTTAAAGCCTTTTCCTTCTTTATATCCAACATCATAGAAAAATGCTGATAGATTTCTACTAGCAGTTTCCTTAACATTTAGGTTTCTTAAAGCACCAGCTGCACCATTTCTTAAGTTCTTAAGTGGTACTTCTGCTTTCTTATTATATTCTTCAAAAGCTTCAGTAGTCATTATGGCTTCACCATGAACCTCAAATATATCCTTAGAATCTATCTTTAACGGAATAGACTTTATAGTTTTTACTTGTGCTGTTACTTCTTCCCCCATTTCTCCAGTTCCTCTAGTAGCAGCTGTAACAAGTACACCATCTTCATCATATGTTAAATTAATAGTTAATCCATCAAACTTTTTAGTTAATACATATTTTAAATCTGGTAAATCTTCACCTTGAGATCTCATAGCTTCTATGAATTTTTTATTTCTATTATGCCATTCCTTAAGTTCCTCTACACTTTGAGCTTTATCCATACTCCACAATCTGCCTTTATGAGTATACTTGCTAAATCCTTCAAGAACAGTATCTCCAACCCTTAATGTAGGAGAATATGGAAGAATATATCCAGTCTCCTCTTCCAACATCCTTAACTCATCATATTTTTTGTCATAATCCTTATCAGAAACTGAAGGTGCATCTAATGTATAATATTCATATGAATACCTATTTAACTCATTTACTAACTCTTCAATTCTTTTATTCTTATCCATTAATGGATTCCTCCTAAATATTATAATACCTCTAAATTGGCCATAGATAGCATAAGCATTTTAACACCTTGCTTATCAAAAGCTATAGTTAACTTCTTATCATTGCCAGATTGAGTTATTGAAACTATTGTTCCAACACCAAATTTATCATGCTTAACTTTTCTTCCCATAGTAATTTCATCAGATGTAATAAGTGTGGCACTTCCATCAGAAGTATTACTTGCCCCAGATATATTTCTATTAGAAGAATACATATTACTTCTTAGGCTATGAGGGTTGTTAACTCCTGTATTCATAGGCTTTGCAAAGGTTGATGTACCAGCTAAACCCCTTTCATTAATATATTCCTTTAAATCAGATTTTATTTCTCCTATAAAGTCTGATTGACTATATGCAACTGTTCTACCAAATTGCTTTCTAACTTCTGCAGAAGTCATATATAGCATTTCTTTAGCTCTAGTTATAGCAACATAGCAAAGCCTTCTAGATTCCTCCATCTTGTCTTCTTCATTAAAGTCAGCCTCACTAGGGAATATTCCATTTTCCATACCAACCATAAATACAACTGGGAATTCTAATCCTTTTGCACTATGGACAGTCATTAACACTACGGAACCTTCTCCTTCATCTTCTTCCTCCAACTTATCTGTATCTTGGACTAGTGATACCTTTTCCAAGTAAGCTTCCAAAGATTTGTCTTCACTACTTTTTTCAAAATCAACAGCATCTGATACTAATTCCTTTAAGTTCTCTATTCTACTCTTATCTTCTATTTCATTTGATTTAGATAATTCATCTAAATAACCTGTATCTTTAAGTATGCTTTCTATAAGTACAGACACAGGAACTGTATCTTTTAATTCCATGAAATTATCCATTAATGTTGTAAACTTCTCTATACAAGCGGCATTTCTTGCTGTTAATGAAGGAATACTTCTAGCTTGAGTTAAAGCATCCCATAAATCCAATTCAAAGTCATCAGCAAAGTCTTGTACTTTCCCTACAGTAGCATCTCCTATACTTCTCTTTGGAACATTAATAATTCTTCTTAAACTAATATCATCCTGTGGATTCACTAATACCTTTAAGTAAGATAGAAGGTCCTTAATTTCTTTTCTATCATAGAATCTAGTGCCACCAACTATCTTATAAGAAATTCCTCTTCTTCTTAAGGTTTCTTCAAATATACGAGATTGTGCATTGGTTCTATATAAAATTGCAAAATCTTCATTTTTTCTTCCTTCTTTATGTTTGATATCTGCAATAGTCTTAGATACAAAATCTCCCTCTGCTCTATCATCAAAAGATCTATATATCTTTATTTTACTTCCTGCTTCTTGTTCAGTTCTTAACGCCTTATCTTTTCTATAATTATTATTCGCAATAACTACATTAGCTGCACTTAAGATATTTCCTTTTGATCTATAGTTTTGTTCAAGTTTAATAACTTTTGCTGATGGATAGTCTTTTTCGAAGTTTAAAATATTCGATATATCAGCACCTCTCCATCCATATATACTTTGATCGTCATCTCCTACTACACAAAGATTCTTATACTTAGCTGCCAGAAGTTTTATAAACTCATATTGTGCTCCATTTGTATCTTGGTACTCATCAACCATGATATATTGGAACTTTCTTTGATAAAACTCTAAAACATCTGAATTTTTCTTAAATAATTCTACTGTTTTAAATATTAAATCATCAAAATCCATAGCATTATTTTCTTTTAATCTCTTTTGATACATTAAGTAAACATCTGCTATTTTATTTTCTCTAAAGTTAGATTCATTCTCTCTTTTAAAGTTATCTGCACTTTGCATTTTATCTTTAGCTCTACCTATCTTACCTATAATTTCTCTTTGAGTAATATCCTTATCATTTATATTTAAAGCCTTCATGCACTCTGTAATAAGAGTCTTTTGGTCTGATGTATCATATATAGTAAAATTGCTTTTATATCCTAGATGTTGAATTTCTCTTCTCAAAATCCTTACACAAGTTGAATGGAATGTAGATATCCACATATCCTCTGCCTTGTCTCCAACAATTTTCTTAATTCTATCCTTCATTTCCTTGGCTGCCTTATTAGTGAAGGTTATCGCTAAGATCTTATAAGGTGGTATACCTAAATCTTCAATCATATGTGCCATTCTATATGTAAGAACTCTTGTCTTACCTGAACCTGCTCCAGCTAGTATTAAGACCTGTCCCTCTACAGTAATAGCACCCTCATATTGTTCCTTATTTAATAACGACTTTAAATCCATAATTAAATTCCTCCTTCCTAATTCTCAACCATTATAACACAACATATGTTCTTATTTATATCTTTCCCCATTTTCTTAAAAGATTCCGAATATTATTGGAATAAATATAGCTGGTAACAAATTTGCCACCTTAATCTTTGTAACTCCTAACATATTTAGCCCAAGACCTACTATTAACAAACTACCTACTGCGGACATATTTCCTATAACTACTGAGCTTAATATCCCCCCAAGAATTCCTGCACAAAGTGTAATTCCACCTTGATATATTAAAACAGCTACAGCAGAAAACATAACCCCTATTCCTAGAGTTGATGTAAATATTATTGAAGATATTCCATCTAATATTGACTTAGCATATAAAGTTGTATGATTACCTTGAAGACCACTTTCTAAAGATCCTACTATAGCCATAGCACCAACACAAAATAGTAAGCTTGCTGTTACAAAACCTTCAGATATTGATTTTTCTCCATTACCTTTATTAATTTTACTTTCTAAATAATCTCCTACACTTTTCAATCCTTTGTCAATATCAATTAACTCACCTATAAGAGCCCCAACCCCTACAGAAATTATCATCTGAAGAGTATTTTCTCCTTTTAGCGCTCCTGATATTCCTATGTATAAAACACACAAAGCTAGTCCATTCATTATTGTTGTACTAACTTTTTCTTTTAATCTCCCCTTAACTACTAATCCTACAATGCAACCTAATATTATTGTTCCACAATTAACTACTGTTCCTAACATCCTGCCCCTCCATACTACAACCTTTTATGTTTATACTATATTTTACCACAAAATTATTTTTATAAATTATTGTCATAAATATTATTAGTTATATTAAAATGAAATTATAGTTTATTTATTAGCGCAAGGAGATGAAACTATTGAAAAAGAAATTATTTTCTATATCCCTATTACTACTCTTTATTCCTTCTATTTTTATTGGTTGTGTAAAAAAGCTAGATTATAGTGAAATAAGTTCATATAGTGATGAAGTATTATCAACTGTTTTAACTGCTTTAAGCAATAATGATTATAATACATTCTCAAAGCACTTAAGTGACGATATGAAGGAATCTTATGATTATGGTACCTTTCAAAAAGAAAGCGCACTTTTAATCACTACAGTTGGAGTATTCGAATCACTAGAATTTGATTATGGAGAAAAAAGAAATGGTTATAACTTTGCCATATATAACACAAAATTTTCTGATGAGGAAGAAGAGGTTAGAGTATCTGTAGCTTTCAAAGAAGAGGATGAAAATCATAAGGTATATGAATTGTACCTTTCTTCAGACAAACTTGAAAAAGCTAATTCTACCAATTAATTGTTATAGATTTTCCTATAGTCTAAATATATAATTATCTTATAAATTGACAAAAGGAGAATACTCTTATGAGAAAAATGCCAATATACTTAGTTTTTTCTAGGACAGGCACTTGGTTATCTCGTTCAATCGGATTTGTTACAAAAACACATTATACTCATGTTTCAATAAGTTTAGATTCATCTTTTAAAACAATGTATTCTTTTGGAAGATTAGACCCAGATAATCCTTTTTCAGGTGGTTTAACAACTGAAAATATTTATACAGGAGTTTTTCAAAAGTCTCCAAATGCACGCTGCTTAATCTACAAGCTAGAAATAACAGAAAAACAGTTTCTTGACTTAGAAAGAGAAATTAAATCATTTTTTGATTCTGATATAAATTATAGGTACAACTTTATAGGACTTTTTGGAGTATTGATGGACAAGCCAATACATAGAGACAACCACTACTTCTGTTCACAATTTATAACAACTCTTCTGAAGCAAAGTAATATATGGCATAGTCCAAAGATACCAGAATTAACTAGTCCTACTGATTTATTGAATATACCAAACAAAACCTTAATCTATGAAGGTTTTATAAATGAACTAGATTTCTCTATTGAAACTCAAGTTGCATTAATATGACAAATATGAATAGTACTTATGTGTGATAATAATATAATTATCTTAATTTTGCACATATCAGTACTATTTTTTTCTTTAAAAATCAATAGTTACTTTATTTTTTTTATATATTAGATTAAAATTAAAGGTAAAAGTAAATAAATATAATTAAGATAAATACATTAGGAGAGGGTAAATATTATGGCAAACGAAATCAACTCATCTAATTTTATTAGAAACATAGTAATAGACGATTTAGAATCTGGAAAACACAAAGAAATAATTACACGTTTTCCACCAGAACCAAATGGCTACCTACATATAGGTCACGCAAAATCAATCTGCTTAAACTTCCAATTAGCAGATGAGTTTAATGGTAAAACAAATCTTAGATTTGATGATACTAATCCAATAAAAGAAGATACTGAATATGTTGAATCAATTAAAGAAGATGTAAAGTGGTTAGGATTCGATTGGGATGAACTACTTTTTGCTTCTAATTACTTCGATATTATGTACGAAAAAGCACAACTTCTTATAAAGAAAGGAAAAGCTTACGTATGTGATTTAACGCCAGAAGAAATGAAGGACTATAGAGGAAGCTTAACTGCTCCTGGAAAAGAGAGTCCTTATAGAAATAGAAGTGTTGAAGAAAACTTAGATCTTCTAGAAAGAATGAAAAATGGTGAATTTGAAGACGGAAAAAAAGTTCTAAGAGCAAAAATAGATATGTCTTCTCCTAACATTAATATGAGAGACCCAATAATCTATAGAATATCTCACTCTGTTCATCATAATACAGGTGATAAATGGTGTATCTATCCTATGTACGATTTTGCACATCCTATAGAAGATGCAATAGAAGGAATAACTCACTCTATTTGTACATTAGAATTTGAAGATCATAGACCGCTTTATGATTGGGTCGTTAAAGAATGTGAAATGGAATCTACTCCAAGACAAATTGAGTTTGCAAGATTAAATCTTACAAATACAGTTATGAGTAAAAGAAAGCTTAAACTTCTTGTTGATGAAGGCATTGTTGATGGATGGGATGATCCAAGAATGCCTACTATAGCTGGTTTAAGAAGAAAGGGATATACCCCTGCATCTATTAGAAATTTCTGTTCAGCAATTGGGGTTGCAAAAGCATCTTCAGTAGTTGATGAACAAATGCTTGAATATTTTATTAGAGAAGACTTAAACCCAACAGCTACAAGAGCAATGGCTGTTCTTAACCCATTAAAATTAGTAATAACTAATTACCCTGAAGGACAATCTGAAATACTTGAAATAGAAAATAACCCTAATGATGAATCTGCAGGTACTAGACAAGTAGAATTCTCTAGAGAACTTTACATTGAAAGAGAAGATTTTATGGAAGTTCCAGTTAAGAAATATTTCAGACTATTCCCTGGAAATGAAGTTAGACTTAAAGGGGCATATTTCGTTAAATGTACTGATGTAATTAAAGACGAAGAAGGAAATGTAACTGAAATTCACTGTACTTATGATCCCGAAACTAAGAGTGGTAGCGGATTTACAGGAAGAAAAGTTAAAGGAACTATTCACTGGGTAAATGCTAAAACTGCTATTCCAGCTGAATTTAGGTTGTATGAACCTCTTATACTTGATGATGTAGAAGAAAACGAAGGCAAACACTTCTTAGAACAAATAAATCCTAACTCTTTAACAATTTTAAAAGGATTTATAGAACCATCAGTTAAAGGTGCTAAAGCCCAAGAAAAATATCAATTATTTAGACATGGATACTTTAATGTAGACTCAAAGGATTCTACTACTGATAATTTAGTATTTAATAGAATAGTATCATTAAAGAGCTCTTTTAAATTAAACAAATAGTTAAAATATGAGCATAGTTAAACACTACTATGCTCTTTTAAAACACAAAAGATTAGATGGTAAGGGGGAAAATTTTATGTTAGAACATGCTATAGGCACTATTGTTCCTATAGGTATTCACACACTAGAACTTATGGGAATAATAATTATATTTGTAGGTGCTATAAAAGCCTTTTACAAATATGCATTATCACTTATTTCTAAGACAAGCTATCCTATAAAAGTAGAGTTTGCAAAAGCACTAACTTTAGCTTTAGAATTTAAAATGGGTGCAGAGATTTTAAAAACCGTAATAATTAATTCTTTTGACGAAATGTACATACTTGCTGCAATTATTTTATTGAGAGCATTATTAGCATTTGTAATTCATTCAGAAATGAAAGCAGAATCAGCTCATTAAAAAATAGAGTACTTACGTACTCTATTTTTTTAATAAATTTTATTATATAAAGTTTTTAAATCTTGATTTAACCTTTTCTTCACCCATTATTTGCATAATAGTATATAAATCAGGTGTATTACTTCTATGAGTTAATGCAGCTCTAACAGCACCAGCTACATCAGAAATCATTCCTTTGTAGTTCTCTGGATTAGCCTTAAATTCTTTTCTATTTGTACAATATCCTAATTCTGTACCTATCTCTTTTAACTCTTCAAACCAATCCTCTTGGCTTCCAATATTAAATGTAAATTTATCTGCATATACATTTATTATTTCCTTTGCAGCTTCTAAAGAAAGAGTCTTTGGTAACTCTATATTTTCATCTGATTCCTTATTAAATAATTCATCAAAGAAATAGAAGACTTTCTCTTTTACATCTTCCCATTTAGCAAAGTCTTTTCTTGGCTTAGGACCATCCTTATCAATATTAAATATCTCTTTTGACATAGACTCATTTGATGTAACTAAATCATACATCTCTTTATCAAAATCTTTAGCCCAAGCTATATAACTTTCATATACCTTATCAGCTTTCATTTTACATATTAATTCTTTACTTACATCATTTAATTTTACAATATCAAATAAAGCTCCACTCTTACTCATCTTTTCTAAAGCAACTGGGAATTCGTGATAGTCAGTAATTGGATTTTCAGCTCTCCAATCTTCATATGTTGAGTTAATAATATTTAATAAATACTCAACAACAGCTTCAGTTGGATATCCAACTTCTCTATAATATGAAACTGCTGCTTCAGCATCTTTTCTCTTTGAAAGCTTTCTCTTTGAACCATTATCATTCTTCATTATTGTTGGAATGTGAGCATAATTTGGTCTATCAAATCCTAACACATCAAATAATTGTACATGTATTGGTAATGATGATAACCATTCTTCACCTCTTATAACATGAGTTGTTCTCATTAAGGCATCATCAATAGCATGAGCAAAATGATATGTTGGTAATCCGTCAGACTTAACAATAACTATATCTTGATCATTTTCTGGGAAAGATATATCTCCTTTTATTAAATCATGGAATTCTACTCTGTTATTTATATTTCCAGGGGATTTTAATCTAACAATATACTTATCCCCAGCTTCTATTCTCTTTATAGCTTCTTCTGTGGATAAATTTCTGCATGTTGCAAACTCTCCATGATATCCTGGAGTGATTTTTTCTGCCATTTGCTTTTCTCTTACAGCATTTAACTCCTCAGGAGTACAAAAACATGGGTATGCTAATCCTCTCTTTACTAAGTCTTTAGCAAATGTTGAATATATTTCTTTTCTTAAACTTTGTCTATATGGACCATAATTACCTATTTCACTATGCTCCCCTGTCATTCCTTCATCAAAATTCATTCCAAAGTTTTTCATTGTTGCAATAGTATCTTCTATTGCTCCCTCAACTTCTCTCTTTTGATCTGTATCTTCTATTCTTAAGAAGAAAATACCTTCACTTTGCTTAGCTAATCTTTCATTAATTAAAGCAGCAAATACTCCTCCAATATGTTGGAATCCTGTTGGACTTGGTGCATATCTTCCTACAACTGCACCCTCCTTTAAATTTCTTTTAGGGTACTTTTCTAAATAATATTCTGGTGTTTTACCTATCTCTGGGAACAGAATATCAGCTAATTTTTCTAAACTCATTTTATCACCTTTCCTTTTTTGTTTATAAAATAAAAAAATCCTCCATCCTAAAATATAGGACGAAAGAACTTAACTTCCGTGGTACCACCTAAATTGAATAAACAATAGCCTATTCCACTCATTCTCTTTAAGGGGAAAATCCCATAACAACTCCAAAGCTTCTTTCTATAGCTTTACTTGTTAAGCTTCCACCATATACTTAACTCTCTTTAAAGTTCCACTATATACTCTTCTTCTTCAACGTCTCTAATATATATTATTTACAAACTATTTATTATTATAACTTCTCAAAACATTATTGTAAATAACTTTAAGTTTATTGTCGAATTGTATTATTCATCATAATTTTATTATGCAAGATTTAATTCATTTATGAACAATTATATTTTTTCTCTTATATTTTCTTATCTAAAAATTACTTTTTTAATTTATTAGGCTAAATAATATAAATTTAAAATTTGTTAACTTTTACATATAATTATTTTTCTAAAACAAAAAACGCAACCCTTGGGGCTAGGTTGCGCTTTAGCAATAAGCAATAAATAAAAAGGGGGCTATTTATTCCTTTTATTTATCCTTGCACTGATATTATATGTTATTAGATATCAAAATGCAAGAGATTTTGTGAAAAATATTTAACTTTTGATTTATTATGAATGTTTTTCTTGCACTTTTTTTAATCATTCGTTAATAACTCTTTAAAAGAGCTAATTCATCTTCTGTTAGTTCACGATATTCGCCTTCCTCCAATTCTTGGTCTAAAGGCAAACCTCCAAACTCTGTTCTTTTTAAATACACAACAGTTTTTCCTAACGCTTCAAACATTCTTTTTACTTGATGATACTTTCCTTCTTGTATAGTTACCATCACTTCTGCCCCTTCATTTGATGAATTAATTATTTCTAACTTACCTTCCTTACACTTATACCCATCATCTAAAGTTATTCCATTTTTAAATGCTTCAACATCTTTTTCATCTACTGCCTTATCAATTTTCGCATAATAAACCTTATCAACATGCCACTTAGGTGAAATTAATCTATGATTTAGTTCCCCATCATTTGTTAATAATAATAATCCTACAGTATCTTTATCTAATCTTCCTACTGGAAATGGATTAAATACTTGATGTTCTACCTCTAATAAATCTATAACAGTTTCTTCTCTATTATCGTATGTTGCAGATATTACACCATCTGGCTTATTCATCATTAAATATATATACTCTCTATAGAATAAATCTTCTCCATTTATATTTATAACTGATTTTTCCGGATCAATTAATACCCCATTATCTTTTACCACTTCTCCATCTACCTTAACTAACCCCTTCTTTACTAAGGCTTTTATTTCTTTTCTACTCCCATATCCTAAATTTGATATTATTTTATCTAATCTTTCCACAAAAACAACTCCTAAACAATGAATTCCTTATTATTATACCCAAGGGAAATGGGATAATAAAGATAATATAAATAATAAAGAAAAAAAAGATAGTTATTGAGCCATTAAACCATAAAAATTTAAAGAAAAAAACTCCCTTAGGAGTTTTTAATTCAAATAACTTTATTACATCAATAATTCTACTTCTTTTCTAAAGTCCATTCAAATAATATTTCATAACCTTAGGAACATAGTTTTGAGTTTCCTTTGGCATCTTATATAAATCATCAGCTGAAGTAACACCTCTTCTTTTCACTGTTCCTTGACCAGCGTTATATGCCATAAGAGCCATTTCTATATCTCCATTGTACCTGTTGATATGTCCTCTTAACTGTTTTACGCCCCCCCTTATATTATCTTCAACATTAAAGGGATCTGAAACTCCATCTTCCTCACAATTAACAGGCATTAATTGCATAAGCCCCATCGCTCCAGCAGAAGAAACTACATTGGGATTAAAATTAGATTCTGCTTTAATTACAGCTAAAACCAAATTAGGATCTACCCCAAACTCTTCTGAATATTTATTTACTGCGCTATAAATTCTTTGCATAGTCTCATCATCACTTATAGTTGATACTTTATTAACAGCCCCTATTGAATAAGTACTTGAATTAATCCCACTTGAATATCTTATTGGTATGTTATTTAAATCCTGACCAACTCCAACACTTATTAAATTAGAACTCTCATCCTTATTTCCTTCTTGACCTTCCATAGAGTTTAATAAAGCTTGATATACTAGCTCAAACTCCATCCCATCACCCAATTGACTTTTTAATGTATTTTGAAGTAATGTCATACCAACTAACTTTTCTGTAGAAATATCATTTATATTCATTTGTTCCTCCTTAGGAAGCCGTAAAAGAAAACTCCCCGTAATCCTCATAGTTTACTTTTTTATAAAAACTTTTAGCTAAAACCATCACTCTATATTCCCCTCTTAAAAATGGAATAAAAGTATAGTAATCTTTTTTACTATAGCTTTGAGTTTTTATCCAATTACCTTTTTCCATAATGTAAAATTCATAACATACATCTTTTCCACCAACACTAGTAACTTTAAATGTTACTTCCTCATTACACACTATTTCTTCTCTATCACAAAGAATTTTTGTATTGGTCACTGGTGTTGCTTCAGAAACATATATACTTACCTCTTTTTTACTATCAAACTCTTCTTCACATTTTATGTTTTTTGAATAAACTTCAAATGTATACTTTCCTGAACACTTAGGTTTTAATTGTATTTTTTTATTTTGTATAAATCCAGTATCCTCCACTAAATAACCATTTATTTTTGTAACATATCTAATGAGAACACTTCTTGTATTTTGAACTACAGCTTCTATATCAATTAAATCTCCAACTAAATAACTACTTTTATTTGGAAGTAGTATATAATCTATTTCTCCTGGTAAATATTCTTTTGCTCTAACATATATAAATGTATGACTGTCATATTCTTTGTTTGAATACTTATCCTTAACTCTTATTTCAACTTCATATTCTCCCTTTTCATCTGGGATAAAGTTTATCCAGTTAGAATCACTAAAGCCTATACGTTCTTTTTCTTTATTATCTTTATATATTACAAAGGAATACTTTAAACTTATTCCGCCCTCTGCCTTTACCTTCATATTAATAGGTTGTCCTATTAATGCAGTTTTCTTGTTATCAGTGATGATATCCACTATTTTTACAGGTTTATCTGACTTCTTATCAATAGTATAATTTATTACCTTTTTATCCTCATAATCTCCATCATAAGATATATCCTTTACATATAAAGTTACTGTATACTCTCCTTCTTTTTGAGTTTCCCAAGTATACTCATTTCTCCTTATATATCCTGAGTCTTCTGCAACCTCGCCCTCAACAATATATCTATATACTATTTCTCGTCCACCATCTACTTCAGCTTTAAAATTAATTGTACTTCCATTCATTTGTGGTGAATTAGTATCTGGAGTAAAACTTTTTATATTAATTGGATTATATGCTTTTACAGAATATAACATTATAGCTCTATCATCATATTCCTTATTTGAAAGTATATCTCTAACTAAGCATAAAAGCTTATATTCTCCTGCTTCCTTCTCTTGATATGAAACTAACCTCCTAGAAGAATAATCCTGTATACAAGTTACCTTTCCATCTTTACTTATTTTTATAAATTTATATAACAAACTTCTCTTATCATCTAATGATGAACTAACTTTAAATACTAACTCCTGATTAATTAATAATTCTTCTGTTAAGCATTTAAAATCAGTGATTTCTATTTTAGTAGGTAATACTACATCAAATTTTATTGTAGTAAACTCATCAAAATTTTCACTTGAATTTACCTCTTTACATTCAATAAGAATTTCTTGCTTTCCTTCCTTATTAGCTGTAAACACTAGCCTATTACTTGTTGTATAATCTCTAATAAGCTCCCAATCTTGATTACCCTTTATCCAAAACCTATATAATAATCCTTGTTCATTACCAAGAACATCTATAGTAATTTTCTCTCCTACAGTTAAATGGGTTTTATCCATATTTACATCTTTAATTAATTTCTCAATTTCTTTTTCTCCAATAACAAACTCTTCCTTTGCAAGATAATCAAAAGGTCTACTAGACCCCTCTTTTTTACCTTGCACCATAACTATATACTTTCCTTCAGCTGATGGATTCCATATACATGTATCACTTTCAGAAAACTCTTGTATAGTATTCCATACTCCATCATTACCTATAATAAATTTATACTGCAATGGTTCTTTACCAAATACTGCTTCTATAAGAACTTCATCCTCTTTATTTCTAGGACTATCTTTATCAAACAAAATAACTAAATTCTCCAATAACCTCACCCCTCTATCTTAATGCCATATTTATTTTACCATATTTTGTAAGTTATTGCCTCATATTTCTCAATTTTATTATACATTTTTTTCTTTTAATAGTTAAGATATGAAAAAGAAATACCAAAATAATTTTAATTACTTTGGTATTTCTAGTTTAAATATTAACTTTTTCAAATTCTTTATTAATCTTTCTTCATCTTCTTTACTTCTTTTTTTAGGATTAGGTGTTCTCCCACCAGCCTGCCTTATTTTCTGAGAAATATGTCGTTCTTCTAATAATCTATCTATATTTTTATCCGTATAAATGTATCCTTTTGGATTAATTACTTCAGCTTTTTTAGGCAAACATAATGCCGCTACACCATAATCTTGAGTAACAACAATATCATTCTCTTTTGTATTATTTACAACATACATATCCACACTTTGGAAACCGCTATCTACAACTTTAACTATAGAATAATCACTTCTAATATAATGATTTATATCACAATATATTAGAACTTCTATATTATTTTCCTTTGCTATACTTTCAATAATAGGGATGCTTGGACAAGCATCCCCATCTATAATTATTCTCATATTATAATCTTTTTTCAAGCTCAGCCTTCATATCTTCATATCCTGGCTTGCCTAATAAAGCAAACATATTCTTCTTATATGCTTCAACACCTGGTTGATCAAATGGATTAACACCTAATAAGTATCCACTTATTCCACAAGCTTTTTCAAAGAAGTAAACTAATTGTCCAAAGTAATAAGCTGATAATTCTGGAATATTAACTATCATATTAGGAACCCCACCGTCATTATGAGCTAATAATGTTCCTTGGAATGCCTTTTTATTAACAAAATCCATATCTTTTCCTGCTAAGAAGTTTAATCCATCCCCATCATCTGGAGTCTCTTCGATAAATATCTTTTTACTAACTTCTTCTACATTTAGTACTGTTTCAATTAAGTTTCTTCTACCTTCTTGAATATATTGACCCATTGAGTGAAGATCAGTTGAAAAATCTACTGCTGCTGGGAATAATCCCTTTCCATCTTTACCTTCTGATTCTCCATATAATTGCTTCCACCATTCATTAAAATAATGTAATGATGGTTCATAGTTAACTAATATTTCAATTGCTTTTCCCTTATTGTATAAAGCATTTCTTGCTGCCGCATATTGATAACATGCATTTTCTTTTAATGATGGATTAGAATACTTTTCTCTAGCATCTGCTGCACCTTGCATCATTTCATCTATACTTATACCTGCAACTGCTATTGGAAGTAAACCAACTGCTGTTAATACTGAGAATCTTCCCCCAACATCATCAGGAACTACGAAAGTTTCATATCCTTCTGCATCTGCTAAAGACTTTAATGCTCCCTTTGCTTTATCAGTTGTAGCAAATATTCTCTTCTTAGCTTCTTCTTTTCCATATTTCTTTTCTAAATATGCTTTGAATATTCTAAATGCTATAGCTGGCTCAGTTGTAGTACCTGACTTAGATATTACATTTACAGATACATCCTTACCTTCTATTACTTCTAATAAATCAGCCATGTAAGTTGAGCTAATATTATTACCTACAAAGAATATTTGAGGTGTCTTTCTCTTGCTTGCATCTAATGAACTGTGGAAAGAATGTGATAACATTTCAATAGCTGCTCTTGCACCTAAGTATGATCCCCCAATACCTATAACTATTAAAACTTCTGAATCACTTTGTATCTTTTTAGCTGCTGCCTTTATTCTTTCAAATTCAGCTTTATCATAATTTATAGGAAGGTCCACCCAACCTAAAAAGTCATTTCCTGCCCCTGTTTTATTGTGTATTTTTTCATGAGCTGCTTTTACTAAATCCTCCATATAATCTAATTCATTTTCTTTTAGAAATGGAGCTGTTTTTGATAAATCTAATGTTAAATCTCTTCTCATAATTGTTACCTCCAAATATTAATTATGGAAACTTGCCTAATTTATTATATCATAATTAGTATGATTTTTTAAATTACTTATGTATTATTCCCACTTTTTAAGCTACATATTATTTATATTTTAAAATGAAGTACTTATTACTAATAATTATCTCCAATCTCTCTTGAAGCCTTATCACTACTACACTTAGACAAATTAATAATATATATACTTTATACATATTTCTCATCATAGTTTGTTATTCTTGTATTTAAAATATAGAAAAAGCGATGAATTTCTTCATCGCTTTAAATTACTCAGCTATAGCTTGTACTGTTTTTGCTTTATCTAAATCTCTATAATGTTTAACTGCTGCACCTAGAAAAATCCAATATAACGGTGCTACAGCAATTACACTATTATTAAAAAAGCTCTGAACTATATAGCCCATTATTGTTAACATAAAAATTTTAGATACATCATCTTCCCTGTGTTTAAATAACTTGTAAAGTATTACCGATATTAAAGATATATAACTTAATACTGTTACAATCCCTCCACATGCCCAATATTCTAGAAATTCATTATGTGCTTTATCTATTATAATTCCTTGCATTGCCAACTTCAACGACTCAGAAAACTGGTCTTCTAATAATCTTGCATCTAAAGTATCTAATCCACTTCCTAATACAGGACCTTTTGATATAGACCTCAACGTCATTTTCCATATCATAATTCTTCCACTTCCACTTTCTTCAGACATGTTAATTACATCACTAGCAATAGTTTTTCCTCTATTAATCAATTGTTGGCCTGATGTAAAATTCATAACTAAAAATACTGTAATAAATGTAACTAATATTAATACTACTCTTCTTAAATATTTTTTACTTCTAAACAAAATAAATCCCATAAGTGAAACTATTACAAACGCTACCCAACATCCTCTAGTTAATGTTGCAAGTAAACCACAAAAAAGTACTACTGAAAATAAAAAATTAATCTTATATTCGTTTTTTAAATATATAGCAATGTTAATTATTAGAAATAACAAACAATATGTCCCAATATAATTTCTATTTCCGATAGTGGCACTTATTGGATATCCATCCAAGTTAGGTAGTATATATTTACTAATATAATCTACTCCGTAAAATTGGATTATTGTATAAATAGACATAATACATGAAAAAAACGATAATATATTTATTACTTTTAATAATGGATTTAGATATTTTGATGCTATATAAAATAATATTATATATGAAATAAGCATCAATAATCCTTCATATCTACCTGTCTTCCCAACTATAGCAGTTTCCACATCAATACTAAAAATCGTAGCAACTATTAATGACAAAAGAAATATTAATATTATTTTTTCTTCCAGATTTATCACAATTTTAATTCTATCTATTATACTAAATAAAATTATAGTTATTACAGCAAAATAAATATATATTACCTTCCCAGTAATATATGGCTGCTTAGTATTAGGAATTATAATAAATGGCATAATACAAATAATAGAACATAGAAGTAAATTAATTATTTTTTTATTATCAAATTCCCTCGTTAATAATCCCACACTTTTTCCCATCCCGCACCTTCCTTCCATAATAATACAATTATAGCATATAACATCACTCTTTTTGCAATTTATATAATAAAAAATCGACGATACATAAAGTTCGTCGATTTTTTTATTACACTCTAGCTTTTGTGACCCATGTTAGCAAATATACTAAATACACATATTTTATTTTTTATTCAAATTCAATTATATACGGTTCCTTATAAAGTACTTAAACTCTAAATTTATAAAGAATCATAACTATTAAGTGGGGAATATGGTGGGTAATGTAACTTATTGTTATAATTTTAAAGCTTATTTTTTTACTTTAATATATATCTGTTAAGTTCATTTCCCAATTCATCTAAAACCAATACATTAATTTGTCCTCTTTCTCTCCCCATTTTACATCCACCATCTATAAAATATCTTTTACATGGATATTCATAACTAATTATGTTACATGTACCTTCTCTAGTCATATATGCAGTAGGAGTATGTCCAGTTACAATTACCCTTTTTAAATTATCTTTTGGAATATCATTTATATCAATTCTCAAATTTGTATAAATATAAGAGTTCCTAATCCAAAGTAAATCATAATCATCTTGCTCATCAATATTAACTCTCCAGTCAATTCCTGCATGAACTACTAGAATATTATCTGTAATAAATTTTTTAGGAAGCTTACTTAAAAAGTTAGTATATTTAGATAAAGGTTCTAAATTAAGCATCCCAACAATTTCAAGAAACCCATCAACATTTTTTAGTCCATTTTTATCAAAGGTTTCTCTCCCTCCATTTAATAACCACAAATTATACGCTTCAAAATTGTAATTACTCGTTTTTACCCAAAACTCATCATGATTTCCTAATAATGCTGTTGCTTTCTTAGCTTCTACCAACTCAATAACATAATCAAGAACTTTTATACCATACTCAAACTCTTGCTCTTCTCCATCTATGTAATCACCAGCAAAAATAATATGACTATTTTCATCTTTAAATTCTTCTATATGTTCTAATTGTTGCAAAGCTCCCCAATTAGAGTGTAAATCTGATAAGATAATATATTTTTTCAACCAATATCACCCTTTATAAATTTCATAATCTTATCAACACAATTATACAATTAAACATCTAAAATCTTTTTTTTAATTCACATTTTAGTATCCACTCATTACAAATTTCTTTAAACTGCTTAAAATCAAGAAGATATCCTACCTTGATAATACCAAGATATTTCATTCCATTAGTATAAATATGAATATTGTTATTCGTATCCATTTCAAAAAAAAAATCATCTATAGATATTCTATTATCTGTAATATTATAAATCATTATGATCACCTTCATAACTTAATATACTTTATTTTATACGCAATCCATTCCAAATGCCATTGACAGTGAGGCTCTGGGGTGATAATTCTTAAGAGCCTACGGAGCCACCTCATTTTTAATTATAGGCTCATACCAAATAGGCTATCATCCCCCCCTCTCACTGTAAATGGTGCACTCACGTCATTTTCCATTCACTACATAAATATTATACTATTTTTTTAATGATTGATTTCCATTAAATTTAACTTTTGTTTCATTCGCAGTTTCAATATTTATATTACCTGTTATTTTCGCAGCTATTTCTGTATCTGCTCCACTCCACATATGTGCATAATGCTTTAATGTTATTTCTGGGCTACTATGACCCATACGTTGAGATAATACAAGTACAGATACATTAAATTCATTAATAAGATAACTAGCATGAGAATGCCTTAATCCTTTCGCTTGTATCTTCTTTACTTTAGCTAATTTAGAATAACGATTAATTATTCTAGATATTGTTGATTTAATCATTGGTAATCCATCATAAGTAAAAACAAAATCTTCTTCTCCACCTAACCCAATTTCCTTCTGTCTTATTCTCCACTCTTTTAAAATTTTTATAGTATCATCATCTAAAGCAATTATTCTCTTGCCATCTTCCGTCTTTGTATATGAATTTCTTTTCCACTCCGTTTTATTTTTAATAATAAGCATATGATGAATAGTTAATCGTTTCTTTGTTAAATCAACATTATTCCAATATAATGCCGTACCTTCATTTACTCTAATTCCCGTCATATAATACACCCATAACATAACAAAATTTAAATGCTCATAAAAATCCCCAATATAAATTTGATTAATAACTTTTTCAAATTCTTGCTTTGTCCAATATGGAACTATTGCCTTTCCTTTTTGAATTGCTTTAACATTTCTAGATATATTATGTTCTAAATATTGCATTTCTACTGCTTTATCTAGACTTTTACGAAATACTCCAAAAATAAGACTTGCATATGATTGTGAATATCCTTCCCCACCATTTTCCTTACTACTTAGCAACCATGTACGAAAATTTTGAACATGCTCTACTGATATAGAACGAAGGGGGATAGAGCCAAATCTATCCCTTATTTTTTCTAAGATTATCTCTTTAACATTAAATGTGCTTTCTTCAACTTCTGTTTTATAATATGGTATATATACTTTATCCATAAACTCACCATATGTCATTTTATAGTTGCCATAACCATTAGCTTTATGATATTCTCTTTTTAAACGAGTTAACTCTTTATTAGCTTCAAAAGCGGAAGAAAAAGGCTTACCATTCCTATCTTTTCTTCCCTTTTTTCTTATTCTTTTGCCAGTAATTCTATCTACACCAAACTCAGTCTGATAAAAGTAATTTCCTTTATCATCTACATAAACCCCTGGATACTTTGTTGTATATTGTGTTTTTTTATTCATTAATCCCACTCATTTCTGATTCAAAAGAAACTCCTAAAATTTCTTCAACAACTTCTCTTGGTACTCTTCCCAACCTTTTATTATTATAATAAGGACATCCCTTTTGATGAACCATAATAGCTTTAGCTTCTCTAATTAATGAAATAGCTTGATATTTCTTATATCCCAATTTTATTAAATCATCTTTACATATTGTTACACCCAATTAAATCTACTCCTTCCATATTTAATATTCATCTTCACTTACAAGTTCTAATATACGTTGCTCTATTAAAGTTTCATCTAATTTTGTTATTTTTTCTCTTCCACATTCAATTAGTTCTTTTAAATAAATTTCTGCATATTCTTCTCCATATACACTTCTAAAAGCTTCATATACCATACTTATTGATTTAGCTGTATTTTTCTCAATCCAATTCTTCTTCTTTTTTAATGTCATTTTCTCTCGTTGGACTTTTAAAGGTATCTCTTCCATTCCATCAATAAACTTTTCCCACCATCTCATATTAGGCAACCTATTCTTATTATGTAAATCACTTTTATTTTTGGGTCTTGTTTTAAATGAATAGTGAGCCGATAAAATTCCTTTTATTACAGAATTAAGTGGTTTACCACTAGATATTTTATAAGCTACTAACATAGCTTTTTTACCTGTCAATTCTAATTCCCATCTAACCCACTTTTCCACATTGAAAACTTCACCTACATTATCTATTCTTTCTTGTTTTTTATCATAAATTCTAAGTATTTGTGGCGAAGCTCCAATATAAATGGTAAATCCAGTTAATTTTCCATCTAAAATTCTTCCACTATTTATTTCAACAAACTTATGACTTTTGGTGCTTAACTGTCCTCGTTTAATATAATCTTGTATAACTTTTACAGATGGACTTGAATCATCAAATATATCCAAGGCTAAATCTAATCTTGAAAATACTCCATCAATTTCTAATATAAAAGCAATCAACTTATACCAATGCCAACCTTCACTTCTACACATATATTCTTCATATTGCCTACAAGCTTGTCCACTCATATCTATAAGAATATTATTATGTGTCTGACTTGAATGAAGAGTAATATTCGCAAAACTAATGCTACTATCATAAGTTGGGTATGGGGAACCCTTTAAATTTGAACTTGCAAATTCTAATGTAGGAATCCCCAATACATCATTTGATACAATAGAAAAATTACTATTAGGAATTGAACAACGTAAATAATCAATTAAACAATGATTACTTTTCTTTTGGTTCATTTACTTTACCTATAGTATAACTATCAGCTTCTATTTTAATGTCATCATACATCCAAGCATCAACCATTGACTTCCCTTGACCTACAAAAACTTTCTTATATACCTTTTTAGGTTTAACTTTAAGACCTTTAAATGATATAGGAATAAATTCTCCTTCTTCAAAGCTTTCTAAATTAGGAATATCATTTTGCCCTTCTAAAACTATAGTTATTGGATTTCCTATCTCTGTTGAGCCATTTGCTATTACTAATTTTATAAAATTCAAATCATAAACTTTAAAAATCAAAGTATACTTTCCAGTTTCAACCAATTCACCATTTAAATTTTTTGCTCTTTCTAATTTAACATTGATTCCTTCTTTAGGAGTTACCATTGCTACAGGAACTTTAAATTGTGAAATATCGAAATATAACTCCCCTAAATCTATAGATTCAGAATCGTTTAAATTATGTAATGTCGAACTTTTTAAAATCAATTTTTCCATTTTTAATACCTTCCTTTTCAAAAATTTTATTCAATAATTAATTTGTAAAAAACTCCGAACTCTCGGAATTTCAGACTACCTATCCCCCCTTATATATCAACATTTCTCGGATTTTTCGTTGAGGTAGATTCTCCAGTGTTACTCACTGGAGAAATTTTTTTAAAATTAATTTTTTAATATTTTGAGCTATCGCTCAATTGTTCTTTCGATAGAATATTTCCGAACATTCCACTCGAAAAACGGAGTTTTTCGTCTACAATCTTCTATCAAAATAACAATTATTATTGTTTCTTATATTTAACTAACTTTGTTATCTCTTTTATAAAATCAAAATCTTTATCAATATACGGCGTCTCAAAATAAACTGGAGCAGTATGCGTACCATCTATTTGAATGTAACCTCCACCTCTTTCAGTAACAGTTTTATACTCAATATTATTTGTATCAAATATCATATTATATCCTATTTTATCCATAGCCCCTAAAGCAGCTTTAAATCCCATTTGGGCTCTTATATTAGTTGGTAAATCATCTGCTGAAGGTCTTTGCATTAATATTTCTACAATAACCCCTGCTTGTCTACCTTTCATAACTATTGTAAAAATATAATCTAATACTTCTTTGCTTAATTTCTTATCTACTGAATGTAAGAACGCACTAAACTCATCAAAAATAACTATAACTGGCGGTAATCCAAAATCTGTATAGTCCTTTCCAAATGCTTCTATACTATTAAAGTAAGTCTTATATCTATATTCCATTATTTCATCAACTACTTCTCTTAATATTTTCGCAATTTGATTAGGTTCTGTAACAACTCTATCTTCCATTCCTTCTATAAATCTTAAAAGACTTAAATCTGCCTTCTTAGGATCTATGATATATAACTCTGCTTGTGGAGTTAAACTAAGATAAGATACTATCTTTCCTAGAATAAAAAAAGATTTTCCACTACCAGTCCCACCAACGATTAAAGAATGTGGTGTTTTTGATAATCTATATGATATATTCCCACTAATCTGAATAACATCAGAATTTTTCTTTTGATTATTGATACTTGATGATAAATCAATTCTTTTATCTCTTTCCTTGAGAAATACATATTCAAAATAATCTACTGTTGAATTTGTATTATCTAATTCTAATCCTAAAGTACTCTCTAGATTTTCTCCCAATGTTGAAGCAATCTTAGTGAATCTATCTCCTAGTTTTGCAATCCTAATATATACTTTTTTATCATCTTCCTTATAAAAAATTTTTATAGTTCTAACTATTCTTTTTTCTCCCAACTCAAAATCTTCATCATATAACTTCAATGAATGAATTAAGTATTGTAACGCTTTTTCGATATTATTGTTTTTCCCTTCTTGTTTCATTCCTTGAAACCTTTTATAATAGACTATGGTTTTATATATGACATAAAAGAAAATTATTGTTAATATGATTTGTCCAATATTATTGTGAATTTTATCGGAAATATTCACAATAATAAACATTTCTAAAAATATCAAAGAAATTAACAATGATATTCTTAAAGGTATAATGCCTAATAATTTAACAGATAGAGATGGAGGATAATTTATTGGGTGGTACTCATAATTATCCGTTTTCTTTATCAAACTTAAAAACTTTTCAATCATATTTTTCACCATTTCATTATGTGACACTTTTAAAACTTCCTTTCATATAATTTTCTATAATCAATAAAAATCCAAATCTCCATCAACTTCTTTCAACTCAATTACTGGTAATCTTATTCTTAAAGTTGTTTTATTACTTATTTCAATTAATTCTTTTTTTAAATAAAATAAGTTCATTAATATAAAAATATTAATTATAATACTTAAACAAACAGTAATTAAAGTTATAAGTTTAAATGCTTTAATTTTCTTCATTTATTTCACTCCTTTCAATGATATTTAAGATATGTAGAATAATACCCCCAAAGTCACTTTCTACATAGCCATTCGTTGTGATATTAAATTTTAAATGAAATAGCTCTCTTTTCTTTAAAAGTCCCGTTTATCATAAGGTAATCAAACATAGTCATTCCTGTTCCGTTCAATCGTGCATTTAAAGCGTAAACATATTTATCATAAAGACTCTGTTGAAAAGAATAATTAACTCGCCCTTCGTAACACTTTACTGCATTCAAAAATTCTTGCTTCTGAGCTTGACTAACTTTATTATAACAACTCGCTACATCCATTTTGTTACTTATTGTTAACTGCAAATATCTAATAACTTCTAAAACTTTTTCTTTAATCATAGTTTTCCTCCTTTTTTATTACTCCTTTTTGTATACTCCTTTTTTCCTCCTTTTGATAATATTATACTTGTTTTAAAATAATGTCAAGCGTTTAAAACTATTTAAATAATTTTGAATAAAATAAAAATACCCGAAAAATATATCGAGTATTTCCTAAGTAACTATTTAATTGTAATTTCATAATTTTCTAATTCAACTAAAATATCTTTTGTAAACTTATCAATAATTAATCTCATTTCTTCACTAGATATATCAGCTAAATATTTATTTTTAATTTTTTCAATAATATTACTAATTTCAAGCTCTATATCATTTTGTTGAATATCAATTAATGCAAATTTCAAAATATGTTTAATACACACTCCTAAAGTAACACTACGAAGTTTTAATTCTTTAGGTAATATCTCTTTAAGCTCTAATAACTTTTCTTCAATATCAAAAGTTACTTGAAGTTTTGGACGTAAAGAAGATTGAGATATATCATATTTTTTCATAGTAATTTTTTTTTCATTAACAAATTCCCAATCTATCTGATTCCATTTATTAATCGCATAAGAAAACGCTTGTATAAGTACATCACTTTTTGAAAAACTTATTCCCATTGTTTTCTGGTAATAATTTTTTAATTCTTCAAACATTTCGGCAGTTTCAATAGAAATTCTTACTTGCAAATCCATAATTACACCTACTTCTAAATATATTAACTATACAGATTTTATATTATCAAAGCAATCAACTTATGTCAAAAATAAGGAGTATTTAATACTCCTTTATAATCTATTATTTTGATTTACTTATCTATAAAATAAAAAAAGCCTATTGTATATATTATTAATTAAAATATACATTATAAAACAGGCTTTTTCACTTAAATATTTAGTTATTATTTAAATTTTATAATTATAATAAATATGCTTTGCTATTACTATAACTTTTTATATCTTATTAAGATAATGACAATTAGTTCTTAAGTCTAATATATCAATAAAGTCATCTATTGTTATGATATCTTTAAATCCTAATTTAAAAGTACTTCCAACTGAATAATTAATATCTAAATGATTTTGGGGATGAATATGTCCATCTAGATTCTCAACATCATAATCATATCTTAAGTAACCACACTCAAACATAGACAGTCTTTCTACAAGAATCCATATATCATTTATATTCAAATTATTATCTCCACAAACTAATTCATAATATATATCATCTAAACAACGCTCAGTAATAATTTTCTGATTAAATATACTAATTAATACAGAAATCAGCTTATCATCAATATCAATACCTAATGTTGAGTCATAAACCCTAATATTAGAACTAGATTCATCAACTTCAATATTAAATGGAAAATTAAACGAAAAGTATTTATTTTCTATCTGAAAAATTAATCTACTCATTTTATCTACTTTTAAGATAACTTTTCCTTTTACTTGAGTAACTTCTATAAAATCTTTCATTAAAAATATTTTTATAGTTTCTAATAATAATATAATAATATCTTCTTTTCTTCTAATTGCTTTTACAACTTTTTTAAGAAAGAAATTTTCTATTTGTATCTCAAATGACTTCTCCATTATTAACACATCCTTAAATTAAAGTTGCATTTACTTGTATTATTTCACGTATTTTATCCCTATCAAACTCATCCTTACATAAATACTCTATCATCTTATGTAACTTTTCTCTTTTGTCTTTAGTAATACTAATCTCATCCATAATCTCTTCTACATAATCATAATGAGATTGATTAATTTTATTTTTATTTATAATTGCATTTCTTAATCGTTCTTTCTCTCTTTCTGAAGGCTCTTTTACCGTTAAAACTCCAGTCTCATTTATCGCGTTTATTCCATTTTGTAAATCTCCTACTAAATCACCATTACTTTTTGGTATTATGAAATATGTTGTTATAAACGAACGTGTTAACATCATATATATTGAATTACGTTGTTGCAAATCTGGTCTTAAATTACTTTGCATAATACAAATTACAAAAGGAAATTCTAATCCCTTTACGTTGTTTCTGTTGCTTATAAATAATGTATTTTTTATTTTAGTTTTTGTTTCATATCCAATATTAATATCCCATCCAAATCTTTTACTAATTAACATCTCTAGTTTATTAGTTAACTGGTAATTAATATTTATATTTTCTAAAAATATAATTCCTATATCATCTGGTTTTACTGTAGGATTATTATTAACAATTTCTTCTAAAATATCTAATATATTCGATGTATAATTCTCATTTTCTGATGATATTAACTTTATACTTTTAATATCTTTGTCACTTAAATCTTCAAATCTTCTTAATGGTTTTCTTGATAAATTATAATTCCCATTTTTTTTGTCTATTATATAACCACAAGCTTCCCATTCCTCATCTGTTAACCATCTTAACTTTTCTTCAAACAATCCCATTCCTAAAGCATGAGCAAACATAAGAGTTTTTGCATCGGTTCTATAACATTTATTTAGTAAGAAATCAGGTGTTACATTACTTACAATTTGTTCATCAAATACATTTTGAAATATATCTCCAGCAATATACACTGTATTTTTTGTAACTTTTTCGCATAATCTAAAAAAACTTTCAGTAAAATCTTGGCTTTCATCTATTAATATATAGTCAAAACATGGTGAAAAACTTTCTAACTTTAATATATTATCTAATGCTCTTTTACATACACTATCAAACGTAGTATTATAGTTATATCTCTCAAATGGTATATTATAATAACTACAAATATAACTATATAATCCTGAATTCTTATCTTTTCCTGAACCCCAACCATTGATAGCCCATAATCTTTCATTCCATTTTATTTGCTCTTGAACTTTCATAAAATTAAAAAATTCTGGTATTCTTATCTTTAAACTCTCTGCTAATATTCTGTTATGGCATGTAAAAACTATTTTAGTATCTTTATCATTAACATATAAATCTTTTAATTTATGTAGCAATAATTCAGTTTTACCTGTACCTGCTAACCCTTGAATTGTTATTCTTTTTCTATCAGGTTCTTGATAAATAAACTTTGTTTGATCTCCATCAAATAAAATAATTTTTTGTTTTATTTTGTCTAATAATAACTTAGGATAATCTTTTCCTAACCTATCCACATCATTAATACTTCCTGTTAGTAAAGAAATTATAAATTCTCCGTTTCTTTCTTCTTCTTTAATATTCAATTTAAACTCATCAATTACTTCTTCTATACTCTTATTTTTAATATCTTCATAATTTATATGTTCAAAATACTTTTCTTTCCAAACCCTTGGTCTTCCTAATATTTTTTTGTATTCATATTTATCTGAGATATAACCTAAATCTTCAATAAAATCTTCAATGTAATCTAAAAATTCATCAGATTCTCTTTCTTCATTAAAATCAATAAAAATTATTTTATATTTTGGTATAAGTAATACAATAGCATCTTTATATTTATAATTATATTTTTTTTCCCCTAAAGGTTTATCTATAACATAAGTTTGTTTTAAATTTTCTTCAGAAAACCTTTCTACTTTTTCTAAAAATTCCTTATTACTTTCACACTTCTCAACTTGACAATAAAAAAAACCGTCTGACATATAATCAACCATCTCCTATAATATAATTTATTTAACATCTTTTCCATATATATGTTTATTATGCATTATCATAAGTAAATCATTTCATATCTTATATAAAATCAATATAAGTAATTTTATTAACTTTATAATATTTTATTAATTCAAATCATTACCACTCCATTAATTAAAGTTCTTATGCCCTCTATATTTTAAATTTATAATAAATTAATAATTCTTATTATTTTATTGTCTACTATATTTATATTCTATAACAAACCCTTTATTAAGTATATATTATAAAACAATTCTAATTTAATCTTTTAATCAATTCATTCCCTAAAATTTTATTAATTTCACTATTCACTACTTTAGAATAAATTTTGGTGAGAAATTTAGGGGGGGATTATATAAATTTAAGCCTATTTTATAGTTTATTAATTAAAATAAATGCTATAAAATAGGCTTTTTTACTTAAGTTAATATTTATATCTTATTCAAATTCTATAGTAGCTGGTGGTTTACCAGTGCAATCATACATTACACGATTAACCCCATTTACCTCATTCACTATTCTAGTTGTTACTTTTCCAAGTACTTCCCATGGAAGGTCAGCAGATTCTGCAGTCATAAAATCACTTGTTGTTACAGCACGAAGAGCAACTGCATAATCATATGTTCTTTCATCTCCCATAACTCCAACTGATCTCATATTAGTTAAGGCAGCAAAATATTGTCCTATTTCCTTATCTATACCAGCCTTAGCTATTTCTTCTCTATATATAGCATCTGCATCTTGAACAATTCTAACTTTCTCAGCCGTAACTTCTCCAATTATTCTTATACCAAGTCCTGGTCCAGGGAAAGGTTGTCTGAATACAAGTTTTTCTGGAATTCCAAGCTCAAGTCCTGCTTTACGAACTTCATCCTTAAATAATAATCTTAATGGTTCAATTATTTCTTTAAAGTCTACACAATCAGGAAGCCCTCCAACATTATGATGTGACTTAATTACAGCAGACTTACCTAATCCACTTTCAATAACATCTGGATATATTGTTCCTTGAACAAGGTAATCTACTGAACCTATCTTCTTAGCTTCTTCTTCAAATACTCTAATAAACTCTTCACCAATTATTTTTCTCTTTGTTTCTGGGTCCTCTACTCCTGCTAGCTTTTCATAAAATCTTTCTTGAGCATTAACACGGATAAAGTTTAAATCATAAGCACCATTTGGCCCAAATACTTCTTCTACTTCATCCCCTTCATTTTTACGAAGTAATCCGTGATCAACAAAAACGCATGTTAGTTGCTTACCAACAGCCTTTGAAAGTAATACAGCTGCTACTGATGAATCAACTCCACCTGATAAAGCACATAATACTTTACCATCTCCAACTTTTTCTCTAATTTCTTCAATGGTTTTTTCAACAAAAGAATCCATCTTCCAATCTCCAGCACAACCACAAACATTATAAACAAAGTTTGAAAGCATCTTCGTACCTTCTTGTGTGTGCATAACTTCTGGATGGAATTGAACAGCATATAAGTTCTTTTCTTCACATTCCATAGCTGCAACTGGACAAACTGGAGTATGAGCTACTACTTTAAAGTCTTCCGGAGCCTTTTCTATGTAGTCTGTATGACTCATCCAACAAATTGTTGTTTCTGAAACTTCATTAAATAATTTCGATTTTGAATCTACAGCCACTTCTGTTTTTCCATATTCACTTACAGGTGCTGTTGCAACACTTCCACCAAGCATATGAGCCATAAGTTGAGAACCATAGCATATACCAAGTACAGGTATTCCTAATTCAAATATAGCTTTATCACATAAAGGTGAATCTTCTCCATATACACTGTTTGGACCACCTGTGAAAATTATACCCTTTGGATTCATTTCCTTAATCTTATCAATACTTAAATTGTGCGGATGAACCTCACAATATACATTACACTCTCTTACTCTTCTAGCTATTAATTGATTATATTGACCACCAAAGTCAATAACCAAAACTAACTCTTTTTTCATGCTGACCTCCAAATAATAGTATTATTTTATATTATCTTACAGTTCTCACTTTTTTACAACATTTTATTGGCTTACACTATAGTTTGGTGCTTCTTTAGTTATATTAATATCATGAGGGTGACTTTCTCTTAACCCTGCAGATGTTTGAACTACAAAAGTTGCAGTTTCATATAATGTATCTAAATCTTTCGATCCTAGGTATCCCATACCTGATCTAATTCCACCAAGCAATTGATATATTGTATCTGCAACATATCCTTTATAAGCAATTCTACCTTCAACACCTTCAGGAACTAATTTTTTATTTCCTTCTTGGAAATATCTATCCTTTGAACCACAAGCCATAGCAGCTAATGATCCCATGCCTCTATATACTTTGTAGCTTCTTCCTTGATATATTTCTATATCCCCAGGAGCTTCTTCACATCCTGCAAATAATGATCCCATCATTGCTACCTTTGCTCCTGCAGATAAAGCCTTTACTATATCTCCAGAATACTTAATTCCACCATCTGCTATAACTGGAACTCCGTATTCTCTTGCAGCTTCAGCACAATCCATAACTGCTGTTAATTGAGGAACCCCAACCCCTGCAACAACTCTTGTTGTACAGATTGATCCAGGCCCAATACCAACCTTAACACAGTCTGCTCCTGCCTTTATTAAATCTACAGTTGCTTCTGCAGTTGCAACATTACCTGCTATTATTTGAAGTTCTGGATATTTAGCTTTTATCTTCTTAACAGCATCTAAAACACCCCTTGAATGACCATGAGCTGTATCTAAAGTTATAACATCAACCTTAACTTTTACTAAAGCATCAACTCTATCCATCATATCAGCCGTTACACCAACTGCTGCTCCACAAAGTAATCTACCTTGTCCATCTTTTGCAGCATTAGGATAAGATTTAGTTTTTTCTATATCTTTTATTGTAATAAGTCCTTTTAAATTTCCTTCCTTATCTACTAAAGGTAACTTTTCTATTTTATGTTTCTTTAAAATTTCTTTAGCTTCTTCTACAGTTGTATTTTCTGGTGCAGTAACTAAGTTTTCCTTAGTCATTACATCACCTATTTTTTTAGAATAATCTGTTTCAAAAGTAGTATCTCTATTAGTTAAGATACCTACTAACTTTCCTTCAACAGTTATTGGTACACCTGAAATTCTATATTGGCCCATTAATTCTTCTGCATCTGCTAAAGTATGCTCTGGTGAAAGATAAATGGGATCTGTTATTACTCCATTTTCTTGTCTCTTTACTCTATCAACTTCTTTAGCTTGCTCTGCTATTGTCATATTTTTATGTATAATTCCTATTCCACCTTCTCTAGCCATAGCTATTGCCATCTTAGATTCAGTAACTGTATCCATACCTGCACTAATTAGAGGAATGTTTAAAGCTATTTTCTTTGTTAAGTTTGTTTTTAATGTTACTTCCCTTGGTAAAATCTCTGATTTGTTAGGTACTAATAATACATCATCAAATGTATAAGCTTGTTTTAAAATTCTTGCCATAATATTGCCTCCCCATATCTTTGAATAATTATTTGCATTTCTAAATTTTCTTGCAAGTATAATTTCATTTTTTACCTATTTTTGAGTATAAAAAAAGCACATTAACTTACCTAAGTGAAGTTAATATGCCTATAGTAATCTATACTAAGTTATATCAAATTCACCCATAGTCGGAAATTTACGGCTTCCGGTAGATACTCCCTGCCTTATTCAGGGGATATACGAGTTTTAAATGTGCTACTTATTAAATTAAACTTATTATAGATTATTTATTCTTTTATGTCAACAAAATATGAAATTATAATTGCAAAAAAGAAAAGTGTTAGCAAAGCTAACACTAAACTGTTTTTATTCATAATCTACAGGTGTATAGGTAATTGTACCGCCACTTCCTCCATTGCCTCCATAAACGTAGTTTGGAGCATAATGTGTTATTACCTCATTAAACATTTTCTCAACTTTGCTATCATCTAAACTTCCATTCCCACTCATTAGCGGAAAATCTCCATCATCATATGGCGCATAACTCATAGTTAGATTTCCTCTCTCTACTGTTATATTATTACCTATAATACTACAATTAACTAAATGAAGCGTACTTACCCCCATATTTATATTTATATTTCCACTGCATAAAATTATTACATTATTTAATGTACTATCTGATGAAATATTAATATTAACCTCACCTGCATTTATCATATATAGAGTTATAGGATATTTTGTTGCAACTGGCTCTATCTCTGCTTTTACAATTGGTTTTATAGAATCTATCTCAGCATTATTAATTTCTGTAACTACAGTATTAAATGTACTATTACTTAGTGCACTAAAATTCATATCTATAACAGGATAATTCTTTATCAACTCAGTTCTAAATTGAGGTAAATCAAAAGTTTTATTATGTTCAACAGGTCTATCAGAATCTCCTACAGCCCCAATTGAAGCCGATGCTTTACCAGAATTTATTGAAGAGGCATCTCCATCAATTGTTCCTCCTGATGTTACAGTAATGCCCGCCGCACATAGGGAATATTTAAAGACATCAGAAAAAGGTAAATTTTTCTCTAGCTTTGTCTTTATTCTTCTACTCATTCCTGACGAACTTTCTGAAGTGCTTATTACTTCTAAATATTCGTCTGTAGACACCAGGTTTTCTTTCTTTTCAACTGAAAATTTAACTATATCTCCATTCAAATTAAAAATATAATTCGAGTCTAATGTCCAATCTTTGCTATCTCCAACCACCAAAGAATTATAGTCACCCCTATTAGCATATGCTATTGCTTTTTCTATACCTGCTTCAGCTTCATAATAAAGCGTTTGATATTTTTCCTCTCTAGAATTACCATTCACAGTATTAACAACAGCCATTACAGCAACGCCAGATATTACAACAAAAAACAAGGAAAATACTAGCACTGTAATTAATGCTGATCCTCTCTTTACCTTTTTACTCATATCTTCCTCCTAATTTCTTGGGATTATAGCAGAATTAAATGCCGCTGTATCACCTTTTTCATTTTTAAATTTAATATCTACAAAATATCTTCTATCTGTAGAATCTGATAAGCTTTTCTTTACGGTAAAGGAATCCACATCGTATACTGTTGAAGATTCATCCTTTAATATTGATCCACTAACCTTCAATTTTTTTATAAAATTATTTTTATGAATATATATATATCTTTCCTCCGTTCCATTTTTTTTTACTTTCAAGTCTAAAACGACCTTACAAGCACCTGGAAATCCTTCAGATAATCCATATCCATCATAAGAATTTACTAAACTATCATTAGTACCATTCACATTATAACCTGTTCTCAAATCATCTTCCACCCACCCGATGATTAATCTTCCTTTATCATTAAACAATGAATCTGTTTGTACTTTACTAAATAATCTTCCAGAGGTAATAGATATTGCAATTACTATCGATCCAAAAATAGCTGATATTGCAATAACTGCTATTAGTTCCACTAATGTAAAACCTTTTTTCTTTTTCATATACTATTTCGCCCCCTTTTACTTAGGCGTTACATATGTCTTTCTATTAACTAAACTCGATTCACCTTTATGGCTATCCCAACACCATGTTTCAATCTCATAATATTTGGCATGTTTTGTTATTATTTCTGTTATATCACCATCACCATCTTCATCATGAGAATCTACAACATTTACCATGTCATCATAGTACTTTAATTTTATTCCTATGCTAAAATCACTAGTGTTAGATTTACACTCACTAAACTTATCAGGATTGCTTACGCTACTTGGTCTATTACTTAATTCAAATAATCTATCTTTAATAAAAGTCCTAACCTCATCTTTTGTTGAAAACTCTCCCTTATAACATACTTCTGAATCTGCCGGCATATCACTTAAATTTGGTCTATTTTCCCTGATGGTCTCAAAAAAAACTTTTGATATATTATCTGTATCATAATTACTTTTATTTATGGAAGTATATTTAATTACAGATATAATAATGCCTGTAATTGCTAACATTACTATTGTAAATGTAGCTAAGGCTACTATCATTTCAATTAGAGTAAATCCTCTTTTCTTTTTTACTTTCAAATTTACACCTCCATTTTTTATTAGAAGGTTTTATTAATTAAAATTATATTCTTCAACTCCGCCTTCTCCAGAATCATAGAAAGAAAATACTATAGAACAATTTTCACCACTATGACTAAAAGAATTTAGCTCTGCAATTCTGTCATAATTCTCTAGCTTATCAATAAATGATAACACCTTGTCTATATCCCCTTTAATAGAATAACTTATTTGAATTTTTCTCATTCCTGTTAAATTTGATGTATCTTGTCCTTCTGCTACACCTACTGTTATTACAGACGCCTTGCCAAAACTACCCTTTGATGCTGACAATCCAGACTCTGTAACCATTTTTTCTATATCCCTAAATACTTCTGGATACCTATCTGTCTTGGGTAAAGTTACAGTAGCTTCTTTATACTTAACCATTAACTCATCTAATGTCTTTTTTCTCTGTTCTATATCATAATCAATACTTTGAACAGAAACTAATTGACTTTCCAACTCTTTAATCTCCTGCTTTAAGTTTTTAGTTTTTTCTTCTCCAGGAGATATTATAAATAAATAGCAAAGAGCAAATATAGAGAATATCCCCAAAACATATATAATTATCTTCTCATTTTTTGTGGTAGCTCTTCCTTCAGTTTTACTTTTCATTTGCACTACCTTCCTTTGCTGTTATATTTAATGAAAATGTTATTTCCCCTTCACTACTCCAATTATTAATATGGGACTCTACAAAATTTTCACTTTCCCTTAAATTAGCCCACATCTTTTGTATTGCATCCTTACTGCTACTCTTACCATTTACTGCTATACTTGGTTTTGTTCCAGCAATGTAATTAATTCTAGTAACTGTAACTCCATCTATTTGTACTAATGCATATAAGTCTTTTATAAGTTGATCCGTGTCAATATTCATAAGTAGCTTTAATTGTTCAGCCTTTGCAATCTGCTGATTTGTTGCTGATATTTGTTGATCTAAATCTTCCTTTTCCTTTACCTTAGCATTACTTAAAGCTAGCTCATTCTTTAAGCTTTCTGCTTTCTTATTTAATAGATACTCTTTCCCTATTCTATAGCAAAAGCTTCCTCCAACAAACACAACCACTAATAATAAAATTAACATTATTGTTTTACTTGATTTCACAGCACCTTTGGTATTGGAATTTACCTGAGGGACTAAATTTAATTCTCTACTCATCCTAATCCCTCCTTAATAATAATCCATAACACATAATATAGTCTTTTAACTTAACCTTCTTAGGTGCTTTTACGCTTGTCTTTAAATCAGAAAACATAGGTAACTTAGCTGCCCTAGCACTTAAATTAACTTCAAAATATTGTTCAATTCCTTTAATTCTAGTAGCTGATCCCATTACATATATTCTATCTAAATTTTTCTTAACTTTGCCTGATGTATAGTACTGTATTAGACTATTATAGTCATTGGCCTCTTCCTTAAAGTATAATTCTATATCACTTTCTTCTCCTGGTTGTTTAGGCTCAATTAAATCTACAGTATCTAATATGGAATTATATTCAGTTAAATTAGTAAATTCCTTATCTACTGTACTTAATATTCCACTATCCTTGTACTTTTCAAGTATAAGCTTTCCCCATTCCAAAATTGTAATATTGGAATCATCTGAATCTATTCCAATTACTCCAATAGTTTTTATTCCTTTTGTTGTTGATTTTCTTAAATCTCCAAAAACTCTAGCTACTACATTTGCATATAGATCTATTGCCTTTACATTTAACCTTAATGTTTTTCCAAGTTCCATAAATGCATCAATCTTGTCTCTAGAGCAAGCTACTACAAGAACATCACATTTTCCTGTTCCATCATTCTTATTTTGATTTATAATTTGATAATCAAAATAATATTCATCTACTCTGTCTCCCATGAACTGCCTTAACTCAAAATCTACTGAATCTCTCATAGCTTCATCTTTTGCAAATGGAATGTTTAAATGTCTTGTAATAATATCCTCACCTCTTATATCAAAAGCAACATCCCTAGTTTTTGCCTTTTTTATATGTGGCGCTATTGCTCCTGATATTAGGCTTACATCTAAAATTCTCCCATTATCAAATGAATTTCTAGGAGTTTCAATTATAGTACCATTAGATATTTTGTATCTTGTTCCAACTAAAATTGAAATAGTTTCTTTATTTATGTCTATCGCAATTAAGTCTTTTTCGAACATACCCCCACCTCACTTACCTTATAAAACTTAAATACCATTGTAAAATTTCACTTCCAAAAAGAAGTGTTATATATGATGAGAGAGCTATATAAGGCCCAAATGCCATGGTATCCTTTCCCCCTCTTCTTTTCCATATCATTAATACAAATGCAGCTATTCCTCCTAAGACTATTGAGATGAATAAATTTAACATATTCATTTTAAATCCTAGAAACAATCCTACAACACCTATTATTTCTACATCCCCCCAGCCCATTGCTCCAAGCCAAGCAAAGATTGATATTATTAGGGCTGGAATTGCTATTCCTAAAATAATACCAATAAAGCTAATTTGCTTATTTATAAAGAACTCAATAATAGTAAAAAGTACTCCAATTATCCCTAAAGCGATAATTGTTGAATCATACACATCTTGAGTTTTAAAATCTATTATACCAACTACTATTAAAATACTTGTAAAAACCATATATTTTAATAATTCAATTGTAAATCCAAACTTTAAATATAAAAATACAAAAAGCAACCCTGTTGCTCCCTCAACTATTGGATATTGCTTTGAGACCTTTTCTCCACAATACCTACATCTTCCTCTTAAAAATAACCAACTAAATATAGGCACTAAATCTAACATATTAAGATTATGTCCACAACTTCCACAATGAGAAGGTGGATATGCTATTGACTCTTCTTTTGGTATTCTATATATACATACATTAAGAAAACTACCTATAATTATTCCAGCCAAAAAAAATATCAAGATTAACATCTATCTTTCTCCTATTTTTATAATACATAGCCTCAAAATATGAAGCTATGTATTATACTATACTTTTTCTTTACTAGTTAGATGTTCCATCCCACTTAGCACCACTACCAAGTTGAATAGTTTTTGCACTACCAGATGCATCTTTACCATTTGCTGCTACTCTACACTCTTCTACTGTAACATTTGCAAAATCTAGCATATCTAACTTATTTTCATCTAAATCATCTGCATAATCAACTAAAGCTCCTGTCATTAATCCCTTAAGCGTATTTATATCTATTGTTTCTGGTTGAGATGTCACCGATTTTGCCTTATATGCTTCATAAGTCATAACTACAGTTCTTGATTGTGTTACTATCTTAGATCTTTTTGCATCATTCATATACCCTACTATTCTAGGAACTAATACTGCTGCTAAAATACCTATTATAGCAATAACTGCAATAAGTTCAATAAGTGTGAAACCTTTCTTTTTTTTCTTAGCTAATTCATTCATAAATTATACCTCCTAAAAATAATTTTATATTTATATAAATTAAAATTTATATACAAATTTACATTTGCAGATTTACATTTTTTGTACTGCGTCCATCATATTAAACATTGGGAGCATTATTGCAAGAATTATCACCAAAACAATCCCAGCAAGCCCAATAATTAACAACGGCTCTATCATAGATATCATTTTATCTACTGCCGCTTCTGCTTCACCATCATAATATTCTGCTGTTTTCTTAAGTAAAGCATCTAAAGCACCAGTTTCTTCTCCTACAGTTATCATCTGAGTTAACATTATTGGGAATATATCTAAATCTTCTATAGTTTTTCCTATTAAATTACCTCTTTTAATATCCTCTTTTGCATATTCCATTTTACTTTCAATATAAGAGTTTTCTAATACATTAGTAGCTATTTCTAAGCTTTTTAAAATGGACATTCCAGAATTATTAAGAATATAAAATGTATTTGCAAATCTACTAGCCATTATTTGGGCATTAATCGAACCAAATAATGGACCAGTTATTTTATTTTTATCCCTCCAAAGTACAAAATTTCCATCCTTATCTAAAACTAACTTCTTAAAGGCTATAGCTGCTATTCCTATTAATAAGACTATATACCAATAAGCTGATACAAAATTACTTATAGCTAAAATTATCTTTGTTGGTAATGGTAACTCTCCTCCTGTTGCTGCTAAATTATTTACGAACTGTGGAACAACAAATATAAGCAAGAAAGTTACTATAAGTACTGCAAATACTCCAATCATCTTTGGATATGCAGTTGCAGACTTTATCTTTCTTTGTTGTTTATATAACTTATCATAATACTCAGATACCTCATACATTACTGTATCCAAATTACCTGAAGCTTCACCTGCTGTTATCATATTTACCATAAAGTCTGGAATTCCATCCTCATACTTTAAAGCGTCTGACAAAGCTCTACCTCTTTTTATTTCTTCCTTTGCCCTTCTTAAAACATCTTGAAGAACCTTATTCTCAGTTTGCTCTATACAAAGTTCTACACATCTTAACATTGGCATACCTGATTGAAGAGTAAATGCAAACTGTCTACTAAATAAAGCTAAATCTTTCAATGTTATCTTTTTTAAGAAATTCAAATCAATATCTTTATTTAAAGCACTTTCCCCTTGTATATCAGTAATGTAATATCCTCTTTCTCTCAAGCTAGTTACAACTTCCTTGCTTGAATTAGCCTCCATACTCCCACTAATAGCATGATTGCTATCATTAACTGCACTATATCTAAATATAGCCACTAGAACTCCCCCTCTCCTTTATGAATACATCATTCTCTTACTACAGCTACTCTTAACAATTCATCCACTGTTGTAATTCCTTCATAAACATGTTCCACACATGCCATTGTTAGTGTTTTCATTCCATCTCTAATAGCAATATCTTTTAACACATCTGAATTCTTTCCTGCTGTAATTGCATCCCTAACATTTCTTTCAATAGGAAGAATTTCATAAATACCAATTCTTCCTTTATAGCCTGTCCCATTACAATGTGGACATCCTTCTCCCTTAGTTAAAATTATCTTTTCATCACTATCCCTACCAAGAATTCTTTTTTCATATTCTGAGGCATAGTACTTTTTAGCACACTTGGTGCAAACCTTTCTAACAAGTCTTTGTGCAATTATTCCTGTTACAGATGTTGATATTAAATATGGTTCAATTCCCATATCAACCAATCTTGCAACTGAAGATGGTGCATCATTTGTATGTAGTGTACTTAAAACTACGTGCCCTGTAATAGCTGCTCTAATAGCTATTTCTGCCGTTTCACCATCTCTAATTTCTCCAACCATTATGATATCAGGGTCTTGTCTTAATATAGATCTAAGACCTGATGCAAATGTTAATCCAGCTTTTGCATTAACATTTACTTGATTTATACCATCAACCATAAATTCAACTGGATCTTCTACTGTAATAATATTTTTATCTATAGTATTTAATTCATTTAAAACTGCATATAAGGTAGTTGATTTACCACTTCCTGTAGGTCCAGTTACTAGGATTATCCCAAAAGGATTTTGCAATATCTGTTCAAGTTTTTTCATGTCATCCTTTCTCATTCCTAGGCTTTCCTTATTCATAAGGCTAGAATCTTTAGAAAGAATTCTTATAACCACCTTCTCACCATTTACGGTTGGAAGGATAGAAACTCTCAAATCAACTGCTTTTCCATCTATATTGGTAAGAATTCTACCGTCTTGTGGAATTCTTTTTTCTGCAATATTTAAATTTGCTAATATTTTGATTCTTGTAATCAAAGTATTTTGTGACTCTTTAGGTATACTAAGCATATTTTGTAAGCTTCCATCTACTCTTGCTCTTACTCTAACTTCATTTTCAAATGGTTCTACGTGAACGTCACTCGCACCCATTCTGATAGAGTTTTGTATTATAGTATCTACTAATTTAACAACTGGAGCATTAGCCGTAGCTTTTTCAAGTTCTGAAACTTGCTTTTCTTCTTGCTTTTTCTTAGTATTCTCTTTTTCTTTTTGAACTAAATCTTGTGCTACTTTTTCTGCATATTGTTTCGTATAAAAGTTTTTAATAGCTTTCGATATAGAGTCTTTTTTTTCTAATACTTTTTTAACATTAAGTCCAGTTACTACCTTAACATCTTCTACAGCCATTAAATTAAAGGGGTCTGACATTGCAATATATATATCATTTCCTTCAATTTTTATAGGTAAAATATTATGTTTTCTAGCAATAGATTCTGATACTGATCTTATGGCATTTTCATCTATATCAATGGAATCTAAATTAACTTTTTTTATTCCCAATTGTAACTCAAGAACAGACAAGATATCGTTTTCACTAACTAGTCCTTCGTCAACTAATATTTCCCCAAGTCGTCTTCCGCTTAAAGCTTGTTTCTTTAAGGCCGACATTAAATCCGATTGATTTATCTTCCCTGCTTGTACTAAAATATCTCCTAACCTTTTCTTAGTCCTAATCATCTTCTCACCACTATTTCCTACTTTATATTAATTATACACTTTTATGGAATAAATTTAAATAATTTACACAGTTTTTTTGACGACATTTTCCACTAAATCCATTTACTTACTAACTCTACTTTCTTCATATATCTCCTATGCTTTTTATATAAATTTAATTTTTTTAAAAAATTCTTAACATTTATGGTATTTTATTACTACACACGTAAAAAAGAGAGATAAGGACTTTTTTCCTTATCTCTCTAAAACTTCTTAGTACATTCCACCCATTGATGGGTCTGGAGCTATCGGAGCTTCCTTTTCAGGAAGATCTACAACTGCAGCTTCAGTTGTTAAGAATGTTGATGCTACAGATGCAGCATTTTGAAGCGCAGACCTTGTAACCTTAGTTGGATCAACTATACCGGTCTTTATCATGTTCACATATTGGTCATGTAAAGCATCATAACCTATACCAGCTTCACTATTCTTAACTTTTTCTATTATAACTGAACCTTCTACACCAGCATTCTTAGCTATTTGTCTCATTGGTTCCTCTAAAGATCTAACAATTATATTTATACCAACTTGAGTATCTGCAACATCAGACTTTAATTCATTTACCTTATTTATAACATTAACATAAGCTGTTCCACCACCTGGTACTATTCCTTCTTCAACAGCTGCTTTTGTAGCTGCTAAAGCATCTTCTATTCTAAGCTTTCTTTCCTTAAGCTCTGTTTCAGTTGCAGCACCAACTTTAATGACTGCCACACCACCAGCTAGTTTAGCCAATCTTTCTTGTAGCTTTTCTTTATCAAAGTCTGAAGTTGTTTCTTCTATTTGACTTCTTACTTGAGTGATTCTTTCTTTTATAGCATTAGAATCTCCCTTACCATTTACTATTACAGTGCTTTCTTTAGTAACCTTAACACTATCTGCTTTTCCTAACATATCTATAGTTGTTTCTTTTAAATCCATTCCTAATTCTTCAGAAATAACTCTACCACCTGTTAGTATAGCTATATCTTGAAGCATTTCTTTCCTTCTATCACCAAATCCAGGAGCTTTTACACCTACACAAGTAAATGTTCCTCTTAACTTATTAACTACTAATGTAGCCATTGCTTCTCCTTCAATATCTTCAGCAATAATTAATAGCTTCTTTCCTGATTGAACTATTTGTTCAAGTATTGGAAGTATTTCTTGTATGTTAGAAATCTTCTTATCTGTAATTAATATATATGGATTATCTAGGTTAGCTTCCATCTTTTCCATATCAGTTGACATATAAGCTGATACATATCCTCTATCAAATTGCATACCTTCTACTACATCTAATTCTGTTCCCATAGACTTAGATTCTTCAATAGTAATAACTCCTTCGTTACCTACTCTCTCCATGGCATCTGCAATTAACTTACCAATTTCCTCATCAGCAGCTGATATTGCAGCAACTCTTGATATATCTTCTTTACCTTCTACAGGCTTAGATATTGCTTGTATTTCTTCAACAGCTTTTTTAACTGCAATATTAATACCATTTCTTATTAACATTGGATTAGCTCCAGCTGTTACATTTTTCAAACCTTCTCTAACAATTGCTTGTGCTAAAAGTGTAGCTGTTGTAGTTCCATCCCCTGCTACATCATTAGTTTTTGTTGCAACTTCTTTTACAAGTTGAGCTCCCATATTTTCATATGGATCTTCTAATTCTATTTCTCTTGCAATTGAAACACCATCATTAGTTATAAGAGGTGCACCAAATTTCTTACCTAAAACTACGTTTCTTCCCTTAGGTCCTAAAGTTACCTTTACTGTATCTGCTAGCTTATCAACACCAACTTGCATTGATCTTCTTGCTTCTTCACCAAACATTAACATTTTAGCCATAATAAATCTCCTCCTATTCCACTACTGCTAATATATCTTCTTGTTTTAAAATAGTGTATTCTTCTCCATCAACTTTAACTTCTGTTCCTGCATATTTAGAATATAAAACTTTATCCCCAATCTTAACTTCCATTGCTACTCTATTTCCATCTACCATTGCTCCTGGACCTACAGCAACAACTTCAGCCTCTTGAGGTCTTTCTTTTGCACTACCTGTTAAAACAATTCCGCTTTTTGTTGTTTCCTCGGCTTCTAACTTTTTAATTACTACTCTGTCTCCAAGTGGTTTAATATTCATAACAATACCTCCTATAATCTCCTTATATATTTATAACCCTGTTTCTAACCCGACATAGTTAGAATCTATAGTTTTTGTAGGCCTATAAAAACTTATTTTTATCCTTTGTTAGCACTCACTTTAATAGAGTGCTAATACAATTATTATAATATCCTCCCTATCCATTTTATTCAAATATTATCTTCTATATTATTACCTTAAATAACCTAATTATAACTAACTAGGCTTAAATATTTTCTATTTGCTTAATTTTTCTAACTATTTCAAATAATTATTTATACATAAGAAAAAACTACAAGAATACTAATTATGATATTATTCTTGCAGTTTTTAGATACCTATCTTTCTAAATTAATTTCTTTATATTCTTTTAAAGATTTATTTGACAATACCGTCTTTTTAGTGGCTTGAATATTAGTCTTATTGAATACTCCTTTTGCTCTTAAAGATGGAACTATTGTACCTGCACCATTTATACATCCACCTTCACACATCATACCTTCAATAAAGTTACCACTTAATCTTCCAACCTTAGCCATATTCATAGTTTTCTTTATTTCTATTCCACCAGATACCTTAACTGGTTTAAATTCTACATCTACTCCTGCTTCTTTTATATAGTTTTCTATAGCTGCAGTTAATCCTCCAGCAGTTCCAAAACCTCTACCAAATATAGATGCATCATCTACAACTTCATTCTCACATTCTGCAGGATCTATATCAAATGCTTCAAATAATGCAATAAGCTCCTCAAATGTAAGTACATAGTCTACAGCTCCCTTAATACCATCTCTAACGGCTTCGCTCTTTTTAGCTGTACATGGACCTATAAATACCACCTTTGAATCGGGATCATTCTTTTTAATATATCTACCTGTAGCTACCATTGGCGAAACTGTACCTGATATCTTATCCTTTTGATCTGGGAACATCTTTTCAATATAATTTAAAAATCCTGGGCAACAAGAATTAGTCATATAATTCTCTCCCTTTTCCATTCTTTCAACAAATTCATTACTTTCATGAACAGTAACTCCATCAGCACCACATGCTGCTTCTACCATATCAATAAATCCTAGTTTCTTTATTGCATTTTTAATTTGTCCATATCCTATTTTTGCTCCAAACTGACCAGTTATAGCAGGAGCTACTACTGCATACATCTTTCTTCCCCTTGCTAATCTCTTTGCAACTGGTACAATTAAACTCTTATCAGAAATTGCACCAAAAGGACATGCTGACATACAAGCTCCACAGTTTACGCATTTTTCTTCTTTTATAATAGACCTTCTTGTTTCTGGATTAACATCCAAAGCTCCTGTTGGACAAACTTTTTTACAAGGTCTCATAACTTCTGAAATAGCATCATAAGGACATGCTTTTTTACACATACCACATTCTTTACATATCTCTTGATTTATATATGCTCGTCCAGCAATATAACTAATTGCATTAAAATTACATGCCTCTTGACATCTATGTGCAAGACAATTTCTACAAGAATCTGTTACACTATACTTATTTATAGGACACTTATCACAAGCTGCTTCGATAACATAGATAATTTGTTCATCAGGTCTAATGTCTATTAGCTCTAAATCCTCTGTATCCCCATTAGCTAGAAACCCTGATGCAAGCTTTGCTCTTTCTAAAACAATAGCCCTCTCTTTATAGACACAGCACCTATACATTGCTGTATCACCTTTAATTACTTCATAGGGCACTTTTTCAATCGCCTCTTTAGTTAACTTATCATCCTTTGCTAATTTAGCTACAGCTGTTAGTACTTCATGCTTCAACTTATTTAGTTGCGTTTCAAATTGGAACATACAATCACCTCTTCATCCTTCTTTTATACCCTCATAGTTACTTTATTTGTAATTACTATTAAATTATAACATATATACTCATTGGTAAAAAAGGTGAAATATACTGTCGGAATTTTCTGATTTTATTTTGTTTGTATGTATATTTCATGTTATAATTGTTCTTGTCTAAATTCTATATTCATAGGTGATAATTATGATAGCAGTTTATAAATGTGAATTATGTAATAGAGAAGTATCTCAATTAACTGAGCATCATTTAGTTCCAAAAGAACGTGGTGGAAAAGATTTTCCTACAGCTAATTTATGTATTACTTGTCACAAACAAATTCATGCTTTATATACTAATCGTGAATTAGCCGCTAGACTTTTTACCCTTGATCGTTTAAGAAATGATGAAAAAATCAAACGTTACTTAAAATTTATATCCAAGCACTCAGGCGATACTCACATTACAATAAAAAAATCAAAAGCTGTTCGTTGCAAAAACTAAAACTCTATGTGATTAGATTCTCACATAGAGTTTTTTTATTCCTATTTGACTATTAATTTTTATAATATAAATAATAAGAATTTTTTTAATAAAAGAATTTATTTTAAAAATATAATTTATATTAATAATATTATTTTTATAAGAAATATAGTATAAGAGAAATCTTCTAGAGATTTCTCTTATACTACAAGTTCATTATTAACTTATCTATTCTTCTCCAACCTTTATCTTATTCTCTCTAGCATAATAGAACAAATACTGTTGAGCAAATCCAGCTAATTCACCAAATTTATCTCTAGCAAATATTCTTATTTTATTTAGAGAAGCATCTTCTGCACCATAGAAAAATATCATTGCTCTCTTTACCCATACATCAACTGGAAAAGCTGAGTACTTTCTCATAGAGAACAGCATTATGCAATCTGCAACCTTTGATCCAACTCCCTTGAAGTTTTGTAGCGCTACATGACACTCATCTGTATTAAGTTTTGATATTCTCTCCAAATCAAAATCATAGCTATTTTCATTTACTTTAGCTATTGTATCAACTATATATTTACTTCTAAAAGACGCGCCTGTCTCCTTTATTTCCTCTTCTGTTGCATCTTTCAATTGTTCTGGAGTTGGAAATGTGTAATAAGTATTTCCTTTATACTCAATTGGCGTTCCCCACTTTTCAGAAATCTTCTTTATAGTTTTCATTATTGAAGGAATACTATTTCTTGCAGAAATTATAAAACTTATTAACAACTCAAAATGTTCTTGGTTTAAAAGTCTTATTCCATAGCCATATTCAACGCTTTTTCCTAATATCTCATCATGAGCTAGGCCAGCCTTAATTTCTGAATAGTCTCTTTTTAAATCAAAATAATCTAACCATATATTATTAAAATCCTCTTCATTAGTATTTAAAATAGTTACTTTATCATCTTCTTGAATAACTTCTATTACTCTTCCATGAGCTACACCTATATAATTTAACTCACCAACTTTTTCCCATCTAAAGCATTGGCCACACTCTAAAATTTGTTTTATATTAAAATTCTTTACTCCATCTAAAATTACTTTATCATTATCAATTACTATATTGTTAACATCCATATATTTCACCTATTTCTCTTATATTTCTCTTATATTTCTTATAATATTCTTCCTCTTAATACAAAAATATTATTCATTATTATAATTTATATTATATATTGTTTAATAATTAATATCAAATAATCTTACTTTATATACGTTTAAGTAGTTTATTACAACTTTTTATTATGATTTACTTATATTCTAGAAACTAAAAGTAAAAAGGTAAGTTGGATATTTATATTCTTCTAGATGTCAAAAAAGAGCTACGTTATACGTAACTCTTCTTACTTCCAAATAATTTTATTGTTATAAAGGCGATTAAGCATGATACTATAGCGGCTAATAGTATTGATATTTTAGCTAAATCTAGAGCCTTATTCATACCTGCAAATGCTATCTCTGAAACAAATATTGACATTGTAAATCCAATTCCTGCAAGCATTCCAACTACTAATAATTCTTTCCACTTAACACCTTTCGGTTTTTCTACTACATTTAACTTTGATAATACTGAAGTAAATAATACTATTCCAACAGGTTTTCCTACAACCAACCCAATTATAATTCCTAATGATAGCGGAATTGTATCTATTGTTACAGAACTTAAATTTAGAACTATAGCAGTATTTGAAAATGCAAATAAAGGTAAAACAATTAAATTTGCATAGGGACTTAAGGAATGTTCAATCTTGGATAAAATACATTCTTCCTTCTCATCTCTTGCTATTGGAATAAGCATGGCTAAAAGAACTCCACTTATTGTTGCATGAACACCACTTTGATATACAAAATACCATAAAAATAATCCTAAAATTATATATGTTGAAACTTTTCTACACTTAAAAAACTTATTTAAAGTAAATAATAAAAACATTATTAATCCTGCAATTATTAAAGGCACCATTCTCACACTTGATGAATAAAACACCCCGATAACTATTATAGACATCAAATCATCTACAACTGCTAATGTTAATAAAAAAATCTTTAACGCTGGGTTTAAGCTCTTCTTAAAAATCATAAAAGCTCCAACTGCAAATGCAATATCCGTTGATATTGGTACACCAACACCACTAGAATAGCTTGTACCTTTATTTATTAAGTAAAATATTATTGCTGGAACCGTAACTCCACCTATTGCTCCTACTATAGGAAAAGATGCTTTTTTTATATTTGACAAATGTCCACTAACTATTTCTTTTTTTATTTCACAACCTACAACCAAGAAAAATATTGCCATTAAGAAATCATTAACAAATGCATGCATTGTTACACCTTTTACAACTTCAGTTTCAAAAAAGTGATGATATTCGTTAACTAAAGACGTATTTGCTATTACTAATGCACATAAAGTTGCTGCTAACAATAATGCACCTGGTAATAGTTCTGATTTAATAACATTTTGTACTGTATCTGCTAGCTTCCATCTCTTTTGTGTAAAATCCATATTTTTAACCTTCTTTACTGTTTTTTCTTAAGTACTTGAACTAGTATATTTAATTTTTATAAATAAGGCAATACCTAGCATTGATGGCTATTTAACAATGATATCTAACCATTTAACTCTTAATACAAACAATAAAACTCCTTAAAAAGTTTTATATACCACTTTAATGTTGATTACATAAACTTAATTGAGATTCAAGATTATTTGTTTATATTCTTTTAAATACTCCATATTTTTCTTTTTATGGATTCTGGTAAGAATATTTAACGTTTTTTCTATTTATATAAACTTTAACAACCACTTTTTTAATTCTAATTATTGATAATTTTCTTAATATTTAAAACCTACAAATTATTTCTATAGCAATTTTAATTATAAAATCCATATTTATGTTATTTTTTTAACTATTTTCTAAAATATTTTTTTATTTTTTTAAATAAAAAACCCTAAATGTGATATATAATTAAAAATCCATCACATTTAGGGTTTATTTTACTTAAAGTTTTCTATTTATTTGATAAGTATTCATGAATTCCTGCTGCTGCTTTTTTACCTGCTCCCATTGCTAATATAACAGTAGCAGCTCCAGTTACAGCATCTCCACCTGCAAATACCCCTTCTCTTGAAGTTAATCCAGTATCTTCAGATGCTACTATACATTTTCTTTTATTTATTTCTAATCCTTTTGTAGTAGATGATATTAAAGGATTTGGCGAAGTTCCAAGAGACATTATTACTGTATCTACATCTAAAATAAATTCAGATTCCCTAATTTCTACTGGTCTTCTTCTTCCTGATTCATCAGGTTCTCCTAACTCCATCCTTACACATTTCATTCCACTTACCCAACCTTTTTCATCACATAATATTTCTGTTGGGTTAGTAAGTACATCGAAAATAACACCTTCTTCTTTAGCATGATGTACTTCTTCAACTCTTGCTGGTAGTTCTGCTTCACTTCTCCTATATACTACATGCACTTCAGCACCTAGTCTTAAGGCTGTTCTTGCTGCATCCATAGCAACATTTCCTCCGCCAACTACAGCAACTTTTTGTCCTGCTCTAATTGGAGTTGAGTATCCATCCTTATATGCTTTCATTAAATTATTTCTTGTTAAGAACTCATTAGCTGAAAATACACCATTTGAATTTTCGCCAGGTATACCCATAAACTTAGGTAATCCTGCACCTGAACCTATAAATACAGCTTCAAATCCCTCATCTTCAAATAATTCGTCTATTGTTATAGTCTTTCCTATAATAACATTAGTTTCAATCTTTACTCCTAATTTTTTAACATTGTCTATTTCTGTCTTAACTACAGTATCTTTAGGTAATCTAAATTCTGGTATTCCATACACTAAAACACCACCAGCTTCATGTAAAGCTTCAAATATTGTAACATCATATCCTAATTTAGCTAAATCACCTGAACATGTTAAACCTGCAGGACCGCTTCCTATAACAGCAACCTTCTTGCCATTCTTAGGTAATGTTTCAGATAAATCTACTTTATTCTCTCTAGACCAGTCTGCCACAAATCTTTCTAACTTACCTATTGCAACAGCTTCCCCCTTAATACCAAGAACGCATTGTCCCTCGCATTGGCTTTCTTGAGGACATACTCTTCCACAAACAGCAGGTAATGCTGATGATTCTGCTATAATCTTAGCTGCTTCTTTAAAGTCTCCTAATTTAACTTGTTCTATAAACCTTGGTATTTGAATACTTACTGGACACTTAGAAACACATCTTGGATTTTTACAGTTTAAACATCTTGATGCTTCCTCCATTGCTTCCTCTTTTGTATACCCTAAACAAACCTCTTTAAAGTTTGTAGCTCTTACCTTAGGAGCTTGTTCTGTAATTGGTACTCTCTTCATATTAGGCATATTACTCTTCACCTCCGCAATGTCCACATCCACCATGATGGGTGTCTCCTTCAGCTAACTTTAAAGCTGATCTTCCTTCTTCAGTTTTGTACATGGATTGTCTTCTCATAGCTTCGTCAAAATCTATTAGATGTCCATCAAATTCTGGACCATCAACACATGCAAACTTAACTTCCCCTCCTACAGTAACTCTACATGCACCACACATTCCTGTACCATCTACCATAATTGGATTCATGCTTACTATTGTAGGAATATTTAATTCTTTTGTAAGTAGAGCAACAAACTTCATCATTATCATAGGTCCAATTGCTACTACTAAATCGTATTTCTTTCCTTCATTATTAATTAAATCCTTTATTTTATCTGTTACTAATCCTTTAAATCCAGAAGATCCATCATCTGTAGCTATGTATAAATTTCCAGCAACTTGTTCCATCTCTTCCTTTAAAATTACAATATCTTTATTTCTTGCCCCAACTATAACATCTGCTTTAATACCTCTTTCAGATAACCATTTAACCTGTGGGTATACAGGAGCTGTTCCAACTCCACCTGCAACAAATAGGATATTTTTCTTTTTTAATTCATCTAAATCTTCATGCACCATTTCTGACGCTTGTCCTAAAGGACCCACAAAATCCCTAAAGTATTCCCCAACTTCTAACTCTGCCATTTCTTTTGTAGATGCTCCTAATGTTTGAAAAACAATAGTTACTGTCCCCTTATTTGCATCGTAATCACAAATAGTTAATGGAATTCTTTCTCCCTTTTCATCTATCTTAACAATTACAAATTGTCCTGGATGAGCAGATTTAGCAACTCTTGGTGCTTCAACATCCATAAGATAAATATTTTCTGTCAATAATCTCTTGTTAGTGATTTTAAACACTTTCATCCCCCCATGCTTTTGCTTATTTGGTATTTTATAGTATATTATACAATAATACCTTCCACTTTATCAATAAATTAACAAAAGAGACTGTACCTAAAAATATATTTTGATACAATCTCTTAATTTCTAATGATTATTTATTCTTTTTATTTTTAGTTAATTTCATTGCTCCTAAAGCTGTGATTACAGTTAATCCAAGTGCTCCAAGTAAAGACACATCCCCTGTTTGTACTGGTGAACTTGGTTTATCAGTACTTGTACTGTTATCCTTATCTGTATTATCCGTATCTGGCTTTGTTGTTTCTTCTTCATCAGGAGTTTCATTCACAACTTTAATTCTAGCTTTTAAACTTTGTCCTACAGCATTGTTTGTGTTTACTTTTAATATTACTTTACCATCTTTTGAAGTTACATTTATATTATCATCAGTAGATACAACCTCTTTTAATTCTTCGTCTAATTCAACAACTATCTCTCCTTTATTCTCCATAGTTGGATCTGATACTGATATATCTAAAATTTCATTATCCTTTTGCATTATAACTGAAGCTTTTTTATTTACCTTAACCCCATTAACCTCAACTTCTTTATCATTCCAGAAGTTAGCTGCAAATATTCCTTTTTTGTTTTCCTTTACTGCTTGAACATCTTCGTTATTTGCAACAACTTCAATCTCTGAGTTCTTTGCATACTTTTCAGTATCTTCTTTGCTTATGTTTGGAAGTAATACATATTCATAAGTATCTGCTTCTGGATTTACTCCATGGTCTTTCCACATAGTAAAGAAGGTATTAGTAACTTTATTACCTGATTGTCCATTATTTATTTCTTTCCAACTTCCTGTTCTTGTATCTCTCTTAACATTTAATTCTGTTTTACTTGGGAAGTAATATCCAATGCTTGACTCATCATTTTCACCTTGTAAATAAGCCCACTTAGCATCTACTTTTGTATCTTGATCAATAGTATTTGTTATGTCTTGACCATTTACATAGATCTTATCATTTTCTTTATTTATTAATCTATTTTCAACAATAGTTTCAACACCACTATCCTTTGTGCTTGTAACTCCAGCTCCAAGTGCAACTATTTCACTATCAAACATAAAGTAAGATTTCTTAGCTTCTAGATCCATACCTAATTCTTTGCTTGGATCTTTTCTCTTATTATCTAAGTACATTCCACTTACACCATATTCACCAAGATTTGCTCCTCCTACCCATGATTGAGTTGAAGTTTGAGCTTGTCCGGGTCCATAACTAGTTTCTGTTACGTTTTCAAAAATATTCTTTGTATCAACAGTTGTTCCTGCTAATCTCTTAGAGTCTACTGTTGGCCAGAAGTCTTTTGAATATTGCTCAATATCTCCATTATATAAATATGTCATACCATCTGATGTGTGATATCCCTTTAAATTTTCTCCATTTAAAGACTCATAATTAGCAACTCTCTTCGAGTACATACTTAAACCAAATACATATCCAGGTCTTCTATGAACTACTCTATCCATATTAGGGAATATATAATTTCCAATTAGTTCCCCTCTAGCATCAACAGTATCATCTTTCATTAACGCCTTTGCTTGTACTGTAAATTGAAGATTTGTTGAAGTTCCTATAATATCTCTCTTATCATTTGATTCAATCCATTGTTTTATCATAGATTTATATCTATTTTTATACTCCTCTGGAGCTGACTCTGTATAGAACGCTAAGATTCTTCTCATTACTCCAAATCCATGTCCATAATCTCTTTCATTTGCTCTAGAAATAGCTCTTCCGCTTACCATATTCATCATTACACCTTTATAAATAAGTGGTTCAAATGAATCTAATATAACTTGATAAATTGTATTTAATTTTTCTTCATCAATTGCCCATGGGGTATCATTTAATACGTGAGCCATTTCACCTACTCCACCTATTAAAACTGCTCCATATGAACCTGCATAAGGAATATTTCCATGTTCAATCCATGATCCATCCTTATAATATCCATCAATTTTTTTGCCTTCTTCTTCAATTATTTCTTCTACATATTTAAATAATGGATCTAATTTGCTTATAGCAAACTTTATTCTATCTTCATTTTTTGAAAGTAATCCACTATATATTATTACCTTACACATATCTGATCTGTTAGCACCAACTGAATCATATCTTCCTTGAGTATGTTTAGTTGGATCTTTAACATATGTGTCCATAATATCAGTGTACTGTATTATTTCTAAGTCAGTAAATTCATTTCTTAATAAAATTAATATACTATTTAACTTTTGAGGTGCTCCAACTTCCCAATCCCACCAGTTATTATAGAATTTTTCACCATCATATCTATTTATTATTAACCATTCTAATCCATCTTTGATATCCTTTAATAGGTCTTTATTTCCTTTTAATTCTGAACCATTTATTACATACGCTACTGCCATATCATAAAGTCTATTGTATTGAGTCGTTACATGGGCTGAATTAGTTGTACTTGTAGTATCATCCCATAGTCCCTTTCTATCCCTTGACTTGTTCATTGCATTCCAATACTTCTTACCGTTTGCTACTTGTGTATTTATTGTATCCACAGTTTGTTTATCATTTAAATCTATAATAGAATTTGGAACCATAGTTTCAAAAATACTATCTAAAACTTTGTTATACTCCTTACTCTTATCTTCTCCTACTTTAACTGTGAATGAACCTAATTCCTTTCCACTTTCGCTTATAGCTTTAACTAAAGCACTACCTATAGCTTCTGCATATAATACTCCATCTTTAACCTTAACTATTTTTTCATCATTAGATACTAAAGAGAACTTTTCTTGTGAATGTGAAGGATATAATGTTCCCTTTGGTCTATATAGCGCTCCAATTCCCATATTAACTAAACTACTATTAAACTCAATTTTTTCAAGTTTAGCACTCTCACTACTTATATTTAAGCTATCAACAGCAAATTTTCCCTGTGCACCTTTACTAGTTGAGCTAACATTACCAAAAACAAATATTATTTTCATTTTAATAGCATCTCTCTTAGTAGTTCCTAGAGTTGCTTCATATTCTGTCCAATCATTTGTCCCACTTAATTTATGAACATCTTTTCTTTCAACAACAGCGTTCGAACTATTATAGTATTCTACTCTTATAGCTAATGGCTCTGCTGAAGTTATTCCTTCTGTTTTAATCTTAGCCTTCATTTTATATGATACATTAGGTGAAATATTCACATATGAATCTGGTTGAAAAAATCCAACTGAATTGTTACAAGTAACTTCTACATATTTTCCACCAACACTTTGTTCATATTCAATAACTCTTCCATAAGGAGTATTAGTCCCAGTAGCAGATGCCCCTGACCACTTTCTTAACTGCCAAGTACTTGGTCTTACTGAACCTTCCCACCATGTTTTAAAGTTAATATCAGTTTCAATTTTTGTTTCACTATAATTTTCATCTAATAATGTTAAACCTTCTCTCTCTTCACCTTTTAATACTTTACTTTCAACTCTTTGTTGTGTAAAAGCATTAGCTCTAATTAAATTTCCACTACTACCAACTACGACATTTGTGATACAAGCAACAGTAAGTGCCTTAACAATAATCATTTGAATTTTTTTCTTATTCATACTACTATTCACTCCTAACAATATTTCTGATATTTTATATAGCAAGTCGTATGCCAAACTTATTAACTCATCCCAAAGTATTGTATAAAGCCATTTTATTCCTTGTATTGTGGTACCAGTTTAGTAATATACATGCAACTTCTTATTACACTTATAAAAAAAGGTACAACAAACTTAATTTGCTGTACCTTTTTTAATGACACTGAAAACCTTTTTACTCAGAAACTTATGACTAACTATATATTTAAATATAACACTTACTATTTTATAATGAAGCTATTAATGATTTACAATAATCGGTAATACCTTCAGTCCCCCTATTCTTAAATACCTTATTTAAATCACTACCTATTCCAAAACAATCAGCACCTGCATCTAGCCATTCCTTAAAGTTCTCATCACTAACTCCACCAGTTGGCATTATATCTATATCTGTATATATTGATTTCGCAGCCTTTATAAATCCTTTTCCTACAACATTTCCCGGAAATACTTTAACAAATCTTACTCCCATTAAATATACTTTATTTAACTCTGACATTGTCATTACCCCAGGAATAACAGGAATGTTTAAATATTGCCCACCTTTAATTATTTCTTCATCTAAACAAGGGGATACAATAAAATCTGCATTTTTATCAACACACTCTATAAGTTGTTCCTTTGTTAATACTGTACCAGCTCCTACAAGTATCTTATTATTAATTTGCTTTAACTCATTAATTAGTTCTGCTCCATTTGGAACACTCATAGTAACCTCTATTACCTTTATTCCACCTTTAATAGCAGCTAGACTAATCTCCTTTGCTTCCTCATAAGTATTAGTTCTAATAACTGCAACTGCTTTATCCTCTTTTAGCAAACTATATATATCTTTACTCATACTAATTACCTCTCAATCTTTTTAGATTTACCTAAATGAACTAATACATCTTCATAATAAGGTAATCCTTCATTATCGCCTTCTACTCCGACAACAATTGACCCAACAGCATTAGCAAACTCTACGGATTCTTTTAATTCTTTCCCATTTAAAGTTGCTGTTAAAAATCCTGCAGCAAAACCATCCCCTGCACCAACAGTATCTATTAAGGCTCTTGGTTTGATTCCAGGTACATCATAAATATTCTTTCCATCCGATCCTGTAGCACCCTTTGCTCCCCTTTTTACAACAACAGTTTTTATACCATAATTGTTATGGAATTCTTTTATCCCCTTTTCAATATTACTATGTCCTAATAAAACTTCTACCTCTTCATCACCAACTAATAAGATATCTACGTTAGGTAATATCTTATTTATAAATTCTCTCGCTTCCTCTTTAGTCCACATTTTTAATCTTATGTTAGGGTCAAAAGAAATTATCATATTATTTCTCTTTGCTATTTCTATTGCATCTAAAATAATAGCTCTATTATGTTCATTTATTGAAGGTAGAACACCTGTTATGTGTAACACCTTAGAATTCTTAAAATAGTCCTCATTTACATCATTCATGTTCAAAGTTTCTGTTGGGGAGTTGGATCTATAATAAAAGGATCTACTTGCTCCATCTGATAAAACCTCTCTAAAGTAAACAGAAGTATTATATCCATCTACTTGTTTAACTTCAGAAACATCAATACCTTCACCTCTTGCAGTTTTTAGTATATATTTCCCAAAATCATCATTTCCAAGTCTACTTATCCAACCTACCTTTAGTCCTAGTCTTGCACATCCTATTGCCACATTTAATTCAGCTCCACCAACTTTTCTTTCAAAAGTATTTGAAAACAAAATTGGTCCCTTCTTTTCTGGACACATAGCAATCATTGCATCACCAATGGTAATTACATCTAACAACTAACTCCCCCCTCTAATTCTGTTTAAGCCTTATCAAGAAATAAACTCGATAAGGCTATTAAAACTGTATTATTACTATCTATCTAACTAACCAACCGCCATCAACTGCTAATATATGACCATTAACATAATCTGATGCTTTACTTGATAAGAATACTATTGCTCCCATTAAATCAAATGGGTCTGCCCATCTTTCTGCTGGAATTCTTCCTAATATTTCTGCATTTCTCTTTTCATCTGCTCTAATTGGTGCTGTATTTGCAGTCTTTATATATCCAGGTGCTATTGCATTTATTTGAATATTTTTACAAGCTAATTCATTAGCAAATGCCTTTGTTATACCAGCAACCCCATGCTTACTTGCAGTATAAGGTGGTACAAACTTTCCACCTTGGAATGAAAGCATTGAAGCAACATTTACTATCTTTCCTCCACCTTGCTTTTCCATTATTCTAGCAACATCTTGGCTTAAGAAATAAACTGCATTTAAGTTTATATCCATAACTGCATTCCAGTCTTCTTCCTTATATTCTAAAAGTGGTGTTCTTCTTATAGTTCCTGCATTGTTTATTAATACATCTATCTTTCCATATTCATTCATTGCAGCTTCAACTACTTTTGCTCTATCTTCCTTTTTAGTTAAATCACCTTGTACAAATACAACTTTTTTACCTTCTTTTTCAATTAATTCTCTAGTCTCATCCCAGTTGTTATCGTAAGTTGGTATAACTAAATCTGCTCCTGCTTTTGCTAAAGCAACAGCATAAGCTTGTCCAAGCCCAGTATTACCACCAGTAACTATTGCAACCTTTCCATCTAATCTAAAAAAGTTCATTGAAAAATTATCTAATACATTTGACATATCTTTATTCCTCCAAATTACTTTAACAACTTACTATCAACTGGTTGTAAGTCACCATAGTTTTTATTTTCTCCACACATTCCCCAAATGAAAGTGTAATTGCTAGTACCTGTTCCTGAATGAATTGACCAGTTTGGAGATATAGTCGCTTGTTCATTAGACATTACAATATGTCTAGTTTCATCTGGCTTTCCTACTAAGTGGAACACTCTTGTGTTTTCATCCATATTGAAGTAGAAGTAAACTTCCATTCTTCTTGGATGTAAATGAACAGGCATTGTATTCCATCCACTTCCTTCTTCAAGTACAGTCATTCCCATAAGAAGTTGACAACTTTCACATACACTTGGATCTACATATTTATAAATTGTTCTCTTATTCATTTCTTTATCTGAACCCATCTTAGTTGGGTTAGCATCTTTAAATGCCACCTTAACTGTTGGATATTCTTTATGTGCTGATGCACTATTCATATAGAACTTAGCTGGATTTTCTTTATCTTTGCTAGTGAAAGCTATTTCTTTAGTTCCTTTTCCGATATACATTCCATCATATTGAACCATTTCATGTTCAACACCATCTAAAATAATTGTTCCTTCTCCACCAATATTTATTACAGCCATTTCTCTGTTTTGTAAAAAGAAATCGCTTCCTATTTCATCTGAAATATTAATTTCAACCTTTGCATCTAATGGCTTAGCACCTAAAACCATAATTCTATCATCATTACAATATGTAACTGTTAACCCATTATCTACGAAGATTTCCTCTATTAAATATTTCTTTCTTAATTCATCTGTACTTAAAGTTTTTAATTCATCTGGACCTACTGAATATCTTATATCCATTTTTATTCCTCCTTAGATTTTTATTATCTATACAAATTAATAAAGCAAGTTTCATGCCAGAATAATAATGACTATTACATTGGCAATATAACTTGCTTTAAACCCACTTTATTTTTTAATTAATGACACTTACTTATTATTTTATGACACTGTCATATCTATATGTTTTTTAATATGCTAATACTTCTACACTATATTTATTGTCATTTTCTTTAATAACTGCAACTCTTCCATATACTCTATGTCCATTTACAATATAAAGCTTTCTTCCCTTTGGATCTTCTCTATGAACAAGTAATACAGTATATTTATCATTATTTATTTCTATAGATATAGCTTCAACTATATCACTATCCATCTTCTTCCCTTGCCAGTCATAAACATCTATATATTTTATAGTGGCTTCTTTATTAGCTTCTAAAGTTTTTCCATACATAACTGTATTAATAAAAGTATTTCCTTTACTATTCACTGAAAATACTGCTCTAGTACTCTTATATTTTTGGTTATAATCCTTTGAAACAATAGTATCTTCTAAAGAAAAACCTCCATCAACATTTAAAGTATTAACAAAGAAATTTATTTTATCCCCAGAATACTTTAATATATTGTTACTAAGTTGTTGAAGTTGTGAATTATTAAAGTTATAAAATTGACTATACTTATTCTCTTCATTAGTAAAAAATTCATCACTTACTACCCAAATATTAGGCTTAATAAATACTACTTTTCTATTAACTACAGTTGGTTTATCACTATTTATATACCCAAGATGACCACCTTCTACAAAATCGCTACCTTCCTTGAATTTATATAAACCTTTTATTGGTGATGCTACTGAACTATTACTCCAAGAGCTTGTACACACTGTAAAGTCTTCATCATTTATAATATTAGTATTATGGCTCTTTGGTCTCTTTAATTCTATTCTCTCTGGTTTTGACGGAGAATAAGAAAATCTACCTGAGTCGACTAATATATCTTCCCCCATACAAGTTACTTCAAGATGTAAAGTATCACTATGCCCATGCCCACTTCCTAAAAATCCACATTTGAACATGCTATAAGATGAGCTTTCATTAAATCCAGTTCTCATAAAATATAGTCCTGTATCTTCAAAAGCTTTTGATACTTCACTAAGTTCTTCTTTAACTAACGATTCAAATACCTCTATGCCTTTATAACCATATGTTAGTAAGGTATTTAAATCTATACTCTCATTACCATAATTTTTTAATATACCGTCTTTAAAAATAATAGCTCCAAAGTTCATTAAATCTCTTAAATCTTCTTCATCACTATCTCCATAATTGCTTTGACAGTGATTTGGCTTCATTGTATAAAGCGTTGCATAAAGCATGTCTTTAACTTTATTCTTTATAAAATCAGATACTGTAATATTATTTTTTTCAGCTAAGGTTATGAACTCTAGGAAACATTTAAGCATTTCATTATGATACTGAAAAGATTGTTCCCAATGTAGGCCATCTTCAATTACTTGTAAACCTATAGCATCTTCTAGTGTTTTTATAGTTTCTTCTTTATATAATTGTGACACCTTTAACTCTGGGAAAAATACTTCAGCAATAAAGGCTCCTTGTTGCTCTAGAATTACCCAATTACTTAATATTCTTTCATATTTATTGTTTTCATGAAGATAATCTAAATGCTCACTTATAGAAACTAATACTTCACTTAATAAATCTTCATCAATTTCCCTATTTGAAAACATTACTTCTAATGATTTAACCCAGTTTTTTATTCTTATACCACTTTCGATTGTTCTCCACGTTGTATTCTTTAGCTTTTCTATATCTCTGTTATTTTCTATCCAATCTTTCAATAAGTACTCAACTGTAGAAAGATATTTTTTATCACCAGTGAACAAATACGCTTCTGTTAAACACGTGAAAAATCTATGTCTACTTAGCATAAATGTCCATTCATTATCATTGTATGGATTTAACCCCCAATCAATTTCATCTTCAAACTTTACAGTATCACTACACCTTTCCATTTCCCATGGCAATGTAAATCTGAATTCTTTCCTAGTAACCTCATCAGCTATATCAATAGTTTTCTTTAAAGCTAAATCAAGATTTTTCTTTGCATATGATACTAGCTCTTTTTCATTATCTATAAATCCCTTTACTGAATTTCTATTAATGAAATATTTCTTCAACTCTTTTTTAGCTAATTCAATATTATTATTTTCATAAAACTCTCTTACCTTTTCTAAGCCTTCATAACTTAAATCTAATACTTCGAAAATCTTCATATTACCAATATAATCTCCAATCCTCTTTGTATAATCTCATTAACGCTTCCATGAAGAAATAGTCTCCCCAAAGATTACACTCATCTATTCCCTTGTTATGTTGCCATGAATATACTCCATGCATTAAAATTCCATCTGAATCTTCATTTACAGTAGTATAATTATTAATTAAATTTCTAAGCATTTCGTGCGCTGCCTTATTATATATATCTTTATTATTGTAATCTTCATCAAATTTATTTCTTTCAAAAATACCACAAGCAGTTATAACAGCTGATGATGAATCTCTAGATTCCCCATCTTTTTCTGTAAAAATTAAATCCCAATATGGAATTAAGTCTTCAGGCAATCTATTTAAATAGTAGTTTGTAACTGCTTCAAAAACTTCTTTAGAATTTTCATTCTTATTATATCTATAATTAAGTGGCATTCCTAAAATCGCCCATGCCTGTCCTCTTGCCCAACAAGAATCATTTTTAAAGCCTTGATGAGTTACTCCTTTAGTTGGTTCTCCTGTTTCTTTATCAAAATAATAAGTATGATATGTAGATGAATCTTTTCTTATAACATTGTTTATTGCAGTATTAAAATGATTGTTAGCTACATTAAGATATGATTGATCTTCAGTCTCTTCATATGCCCAATATAGTAATGGTAAATTTAAAAAGCAATCTATTATTAATCTATACTCAGACTCATCTCCTAGGTTACCCCACGCTTGAATAAATTTACCCTTTTCTTGATATCTTCCTTTTAATTTATTAGCAGCTTTAAGTCCTAGCTCCCTTGCTTTTTCACTTCCTGTTATCCTGTAATCTGCTACTGCAGAAAGAGAGTATAAAAATCCAAGATCATGATGATTTAAAACAAAATCATTATTATAACGTTCTTCAAAATTTTCTGTATGAATTTGTGCTACCTTCTTATACTTGTCATCTCCTGTATACTCATAAGCTAACCAAAGCATTCCTGTCCAAAATCCATTTGTCCAGTCATCATTGTCCTTTACTCTATATTTAAGATTAGTCGTGCATGCACTTGGAAACTTATTTGTATACTTTTCTAAGTTCTCATCTATATTTTTTATGACTATGTCTAATCCTCGTTTTATTTCTTCCTTAGTCAAAAATTCTTTTTTTTCTAACCCATCTCTATCTTTTATATCTTCTACTACTAAATCCCTAAACAAAATATATACCTCATCTCTTTAATCTATTTTTGTATAAAAAAGGGGAAACCTAACAGTTCCCCCTAATAATTAAAAGCTTGCCTTCTTTAAAAATTCGTCTAACAGTACATCAGCTTCATCTGGCACCATTCTAGCTGTTAATTTAACTCCCCTATTCATTAATTCCTTAAATGCATCGTATTCTTCCTTAGTAATACTTATAGATTTCTTTATTTGAACAGTTTCATCTCTTTTAGCCATATTACCAACGTTTATCTCTTTGATTTCTAAACCTTTCTCCATTAAATCTAATGCATCTATTGGGTTCTTAAGTACCATTAATACTTTTTGTGCTGCATATTTATCAGCCAAAATATTTGTTGCTGCCTTTTCTTTTGAAATTATTGATGTAGCTATTCCAGGAGGCGCAACCATTCTTAATATTCCCTTTTGCATTTCATCTGCTGCTACTTCATCATTTGCAACCATTATTCTTGAAACTCCTAGTCCTGTTGACCATCTAGTTGCTACTTGTCCATGTATTAATCTATCATCTATTCTAATATGAATTATTCCCTTCATTGCTATTACCTCCATTAATTAAACGAATTTCTTTTATTTATTATGCAAATATTTTTAAGTTAAATAGTACTATACCTAATATCATAAGAATGAATATTGCCTTAGTTGAAGTCATATTCTTTCTTCCTAATAGCCAGTAAGTAAATGCTACTATTGCAACTGGTGCTAAACCTGGCATAATTCTATCAGCAATATCTTGTAGCTTAAATACTACATCACCATTTTGCCATTCAAATGCAAACTTAGCATTAATAACACTTGGCACTAATGCACCAACAACTGTAATACCTAAAATATTAGCTGCTTCTGTAATATTCTTTAGCATACCTCCAATTGAACCAACTAATTTAGTTCCTTGTTCATAACCAATTTTCATAAACTTCTTCATACAGAACAGTCTTAAGAAGTTAAATGCTATCCATAAAAAGATACCAATAGGATTACCTTCTAAAGCCATGTAAGCTGCAATTGATCCGATTACAGTATTAGGTAAAACTGTGAATAATGTATCACCAACACCAGCTAAAGGTCCCATTAAACCAGTTTTTATAGCAGTTACTGCTTCTCTTGCGCTCTTACCCTCTTCTTCTAAAGCTAATGCAGCTCCTACTATTAGTGAACCAGTTGTTGCATTTGTATTGAAGAATTGAACATTGTTTTCTACCGCTTCTTGTAAACCTTCTTTATCATCACTATATATTTCTTCAAGAGCAGGTAACATTGCGTACCCGAAACCTAACCCTTGCATTGTTTCATAATTCCAACATGTATGAACTCCAAATAACCATCTTTTAAAGACTCTGTCCATCGTTTTTTTAGATACTTTTTTACTCATCTTCGTCATCTCCTCCACCAACTATTGAAACTGTTCCTTCTTGTCTTCTTTCATAAGTCATTAATGCTAAAGCTAAACCTACGAAAGATATTCCTAACATTGGTACTCCTAAATATGCTGCTAAAGCAAATCCAATTAAAAGGTAAGCAACATATTTCTTAATTGATAAATACTTAAGTAATATAGCAATCCCTAGTGCTGGTACTATTTGACCTGCAGTTTTTAATCCACCCATTAACCATAATGGCATGTTATCTACAATACCTTGAACAAATGCTGTTCCTAGTGATAGTCCAAGTACTACTGGAACTGCTCTTGATAGAGCCCATGGTAATAATCCTAATAAGTTCATTTTTTCCATTAACTTATAGTCACCTAATTTAGCAGCTTTATCAGCTTTTTGTTGAATAAATGTATTTAAAAATCTTGCTAAAACATCTAATTGAGTAAGTAATAATGCTATTGGAATACCTAGTGAAATACCAAATTCAGGATCTTGACCTGACATTATTGCAAATGCAGCTCCTAAAACTGCTCCACTTGTATAATCTGGAATTACTGCTCCACCGAAGTTTGCAACTCCAAGAGACATTAAGTTAAGTGTACCACCTACAAATAATCCTGTTTGCATATCTCCTAGTAATAAACCTGCTATACCACCTGCTACAGTTGGTTTAGCTAAACCAAAACATGTGTTTAACCCATCATACTGTGCAATAACTATAAAAGCCGTTACTGCAATAATTTGCCATAATTGTACTTCCATTTAAAATTCCTCCTATTCATCCTCTGAATCATTATTATTTAATATAATTCCTTTTTTTATTGAATCTTTTCCAGATTCAATTATCTGAAGAATTACTTCATCTAACTTAGATGTTTCATTCATAACAGCCTCAATTACCATAGGCAAGTTTACCCCAGAAATTAATTTAATCTTTTCATCTTTACTTGCCTCCATTAGTACTCTATTAAATGGCGATCCACCAAATAAATCTGCAAGAACTAATATTTCATCACTATCTTTTTTTAATTCATCTATCTTATTTTTTAAGCTCTGATAAAAAAAATCTATACCATCTTCATCTAGCCCTAAATATTCAACAGATGAACTTTGTCCTAATATCATTTCAAGTGCATCTTTAAATCCTTTACATAAGTTACTGTGACTAACTACCAAAACCTTATACATCAATCCCACCTCCTTGTCTATTATTACTAGCAATATCCATGCCAATTTTTTTACACACAAAAAAGCAGAAGATATATTTTTTTCACACCTTCTGCTTCTATCCTTTATTTAAGCCATTTAGTCTTCATTATCTAAAGTTCTTGTCCTAACTATTCTAAAATTAATTATATCGTGTATAATGACAATTTCAGCTAAAGATAATGACACCCTGTACTCTTTTAGTACATCTCTAAAAATTTCTTCTGACAATTCTATGAAATCACTATGACACTGTTTAAATTTTTCTTCATCTGGATGTGACGTTATATTTTCTCTTAAAACTAATCTTTCAATTAGCATACTTATATGAATGAATAAAGCTAATTTTAAATCCCCTTCAAACTTCTTATTTAAACTTATCTCATAGTTATTAATTATCTTATCTACCTCATCCACTATTTTATCAGGGTTTAATATGGTTAATTGATTCAGTATATTTTGTAGGGAAAAGAATTTTATAATATCATTTTTTATTTCATCTATATTTTTCTTCTTTACCACTCCACCTAATACCTCTTCAATTACCCCCTCTGAGCCTGAACTTATAAGATTCTGTAATTCAATAACCTTAATTCCTTCAACTTCTAGTTGAGTTGTAGATATTATAAGCCTTACATCATATCCTATATTCTCGAAATCATCTTTACTATTGTTTACCACACTATTATAATCCTTGGCAATTATTTCTATATCAGCTTCTCCTATACACTTAGTTAAAATTCCTCTAAGCTTTTCTGCTGTTCCTATTCCAGATATACAAGTAACAACTATTGCCCTCTTCTTCTTTGGTGCTTTATAAAATCTATATTCAGTTTTATTGTTATCAGAGCATTTTTTTACTATATCTTCTATATTCTCATTGTTTATAATCCTATTTGCTACATCTAAAGCTAACCTAGTTGATATATTATTTATTACACCAACATGTCCATTAACCACATTCCTCAATTCATCATAAATCTCATTTAGTGAACCCATATCCACTAACACTATTGTTCCACTATCAGTATTAACGTTTGCTAAGTATTCTTTTATTCTTTTTACTACTGTCATAGTACTTACATCTATTGGCATATCAAAAGGTTCAAATATAAAATCTTCAAAGAATGTATTTGCTACAGAGGTAATACTGCTTGCTGTAGAATATCCATGAGCTACTATGATAGCATTACATCTATTTTTATCTAATGATACTAACTTATTAAAATATAGTGTCAGAAATATCTTTAAAATATCACAACATTCATAGTCTAGTGTTCCTTCAATAATTTCCACTATCTTATTAGCAATTAAATAACTTTTTGATAGCTTCTTTTTAAGAGTTTTAAGTTGAAGTTTATAATCAGAAGCTAATGATTTATCCTCATTACATATATTCTTAAATACTATTAAAGCATAAGTTATTAATTTAGAACTATTCCCATATACCTTAACACCATACCCCTGCTGTAATGACACTAATGCATTATCAACTACACTAGAAATTAGCTTATAAGTAAGTATATCTTTTTCTATATGGCCATTATTAAATATCATCTCATTAAAAATTTTATTTAAACTACCGATAGAAAGTTTTTTAAATTTTTCTTCATTTATTACAGAAGCATTTAAATTATTTATTATTTTTAATATAGCTTGTATTTCTTCTTTTATTAAAGTACTTTCATTATTAGTTAAATATTGAACTGAATTTTCCTCAGCTTTCTCCCTACATATCTTCATATTTTCATAACAAAATATATTTTTGATATTTGTTTTATTTTTAAATTCTCTTGGCAAATCTTTTATATTAATTTCTATAACTTCTGATTCTAAGTTATTTCTATATGCGTTAGCACAACTACTTATTATAATATTTTTTAGAAGCCCTATATTACCACTTCCATTTATAGATATTAATGAATTAATTACATTTCTACTAATAATTAAATCTCTACCAATCTCCTTTGCCTCATTTAAATAAAAGTTATGAATCATACTTAACCTTTCAGATACACTTCTTTTATCAAGACTTGGTATTTCGACAAATATAGGAATTCTTCTTTTAAATGTATCGAGTAAAACCTCATCTAAATTCTCAGTAGTTGCAAATATAAATCTTACCTTAGCACTTCTCCACCTATTAGTTTCACCTATTCTTCTATATCTACCTTGATCCAAAAATAAAAACAACTTCTCTTGCCCCTCTGGTGAAAGTCTATGTACTTCATCTAAAAATAAATATCCACCATCAGCTGCTTCAATTAACCCAATTGTATCTTTTTCGGCACCTGTAAAAGCACCTTTTTTATATCCAAAAAGATTTGCTGATAATAGTTCAGGGTTATTTGCATAATCAGCACAGTTAAACGTAACAAAAGGTGCTGATTCATCTATAACCTTCTTGTGAATTGCATATTCATAAATTAAACTCGCCATAAAGCTTTTCCCTACACCACTCTTCCCAGTAAGAGTTATTGGTAAGCCCTTATTAGGATATACTGCTGCAGCCTTACATTGTTCAACTGCTTCTTTAAGGCTCCCATTGTACCCAATTAATTTAGTAAATGGATCATCAGTTTTATCTTTTTTATCTTCATTTTTAACCTTAACTAAATTACTATGTAAAAAATAAACTGGCCTAGTATTTATTTTTATAGCATGTCCCTCTCTACATAATTCATTCAAATATTGACTTACAACATTTCTCTGAACTCCAAGTATTTCAGATATTTCTTTTGCAGTCACTCCCTTCTCTCCATTTTCAATAGCTTTCTCACTTAGTTCCTCTAAATTCATATGTACTTTTTCTTTTATTCTCATAATTGACCCCCATTTGTAAACATTATCACTTATAAAATGCATTATATCACTTTTCTAATTTTTGTATAGTGTAATATTTATAAACTTTTTTTAATTTATTTGTCATAAAATTTATGACACTAAGTTGGCATAATAATTGCTTTATAAATATATTTAGGAGATGATTTTATGGATAAAGCACAAAAATGGAAATATGAATTAGAAGCAAATAATATTATAAAAATTTTGAAAGATAAATATTATAATGCAATTTATTGTTCAGACTTAAATAATGCAAAGGAAAAAATCTTAGAAATGATTCCTGAGGGTTCTTCTATAGCCTTAGGCGGCTCTGTAACCCTAAATCAATTAAATATAATAGATACCTTTAGAGGCGATAATTACAAACTATTTGATAGATATAAGAATGTTCCTTTCACAGAAACAGTAGAGATAATGCGGCAATCTCTTCTAGCAGATTACCTTATTACAAGTGTAAACGCCATAACAAAAAACGGTGAACTCATGGTTACAGACTCTACTGGTAATAGAGCAGCATCTATGATATTTGGTCCTCGTAAGGTAATTATAGTAATAGGCGTAAATAAAATTGTTGAAGACTTAGAAGAAGGCTATAGTAGGATTAAGGAGGTTGCAATTTTAAATACAAAAAGAATTAATCACAAAACTCCTTGCAGTATTACAGGTTCATATAACAACTGTGATGTAAAGGATAGAATTTGTAACTTTACCTCCATCATTCATAATGGAAGAAAGTTTGAAGATAGATATACAATACTGGTTGTCCCAGAAATTTTAGGTTATTAAACTAGGAGGTTTTTATATAATGAGTAAATTTGAAATTAAAGAAGATTTCTATTTAAACAATGAAAAAATAAAAATTATTTCTGGAGCTGTCCACTACTTTAGAATAGTTCCTGAATATTGGAGAGATAGGTTAGAAAAATTAAAGTCTATAGGTTGTAACTGCGTTGAAACTTATATACCTTGGAACTATCATGAAGTAAAGCAAGGTAAGTTTAATTTCTCTGGTAATAGAGACTTTGTTAAATTCATAAAAATAGCTGAAGAACTTGGACTATATGTTATTTTAAGACCAACTCCATACATTTGTGCTGAATGGGAATTTGGAGGTTTACCAGCATGGCTTCTTAAAGATGATTCAATGAGGGTAAGAAGTACTTATCCAGGATTTTTAAATGCTGTTGATTCATACTTTACTCAATTATTCAAACATATTGTACCATTACAAATAACAAATGGTGGCCCAATTATAATGATGCAAGTTGAAAATGAGTATGGTTCTTTTGGCAATGATAAAAAATATCTAACTGCAATAAAGGATTTAATGATAAAGCACGGAGCTACTGTTCCTCTGTTTACTTCTGATGGAGGATGGAGAGAAGTTTTAGATGCAGGAACAATTGAAGGTGTATTCCCAACAGCTAACTTTGGTTCAAGATCTAAAGAACAAATAGGCAACCTTAAAGAATTCATGAAAGATAACAATATTGAAGGGCCTCTTATGTGTATGGAATTCTGGATAGGCTGGTTTAATAATTGGGGCGGAGAATTCAAGAGAAGAGATGCTGATGATGCAGCAAAAGAACTTAGTGATATGCTAGAAGAAGGTCATGTAAATATCTATATGTTCCACGGAGGGACTAACTTTGGATTCTACAATGGATGCAGCTACCATAACGGACAAGATCCCCAAACAACTACATATGACTATGATGCTCCTCTTAATGAATGGGGAAATCCATCAGATAAATATCAAGCTTTCAAGAAAGTAATCTCAGAATATACTAAGATACCAGAAATAAAACTATCAACTGATATAAAATTTAAAAACTATGGTTCTATAAAACTTTCAAATAAAGTTTCATTATTTAGTACCCTTGATAAAATTGCTAAACCAATACATAATGATATTACATTAAATATGGAAAAACTTAATCAAAACTTTGGATATATTTTATATAGAGCAAACATAGGAAAAAAACGTACATTTGAAAAAGCTAAACTTGCTGACTGTGATGATAGAGCTCAAGTATTTATAAACGAAAAACATGTAGTTACTCAATACAAAGAAACTATGGGAGAAAATATTCCACTAACGTTGGATAAAGAAGATAATAACATAATAGATATCTTGGTAGAAAACTTAGGAAGAATCAACTATGGTGCAAGCCTTGTAAGTCCTAAACAACGTAAGGGAATTAAAGGTGGGGTAATGCTTGACATACATTTCCATTCTGGATGGGATCACTATTCATTAGAATTAGATAATATAGATGATGTAGATTTCTCTGGTGAATATAAAGAAAATACACCTGCATTTTATGAATATACCTTTAACGTTAAAGAAAAAGGGGATACATTTATTCATCTACCTAACTTTGGTAAAGGATCTGCCTTTATAAATGGATTTAATATAGGTCGTTTCTGGGAAATTGGCCCAACAAGATATCTATACATTCCAGCTCCTTTATTAAAAGAAGGCGAAAATAGAATTGTTATCTTTGAGACTGAAGGAAGATATCAAGATACAATCCAACTAAGTGATAAACCATTATATTAATCAAAAAACCAACTATCTTTAATGATAGTTGGTTGTTTTGTATTACTAATATTATTTTGAATAATCGTAGAATCCTTTTCCTGTCTTTCTTCCTAACCATCCAGCTCTAACATACTTCTTTAATAAAGTATGAGCTCTGTACTTAGAATCTCCAGTTTCATTATAAAGAACATCCATTATAGCAAGACATACATCTAATCCTATAAGATCTCCTAATGCTAAAGGTCCCATTGGGTGATTAGCTCCTAATTTCATAGCAGTATCTATATCTTCTACAGATGCTACTCCATCAGCATAAATTCCAACTGCTTCATTAATCATTGGAATAAGAATTCTGTTAACTACAAATCCTGGTGCTTCAGCAACTTCTACTGGTACCTTCTTTATAGCTTCAGACATTTCTTTAACTGCATCAAAAGTTTCTTGAGAAGTTTTAGCTCCTCTTATAATTTCAACAAGCTTCATTACTGGAGCTGGGTTAAAGAAGTGCATTCCTATAACTTTATCTTCTCTCTTTGTAGCATTAGCAACTTCTGTTATTGATAAAGAAGATGTATTTGAAGCTAAGATTGTTTCTGGCTTACAGATTGAATCTAATTCTGCAAATATTTCCTTCTTAATCTTCATATTTTCTATAGCAGCTTCTACTACTAAATCACAATCAGCAGCTAAGCTCATATCAGTTGTTCCAGAAATTCTAGAAAGTATTTCTTCCTTAACTTCTTCTGTCATTTTTTCCTTAGCAACTAATCTGCTTAAGCTCTTATTTATTCCAGCTATTCCTCTTTCAACGAATTCATCTTTAATATCTCTTACGATAACTTCAAATCCATTTTGTGCGAATGCTTGAACTATTCCAGCACCCATTGTTCCAGCACCAAGTACGAAAACCTTTTTCATTTTTATTCCTCCTAAAAACTCAATATTTTTATATTATTCAGCTGCTTTCATTTCTTTAGCTTGAGCTATTAATTCAGGGATTACCTTCTTAACATCTCCAACTATACCATAATCAGCAACTTGCATTATTGGAGCAGTTTCATCTTTATTGATAGCAATAATTAATTCTGAATCTTGCATACCAGCTACGTGTTGGATAGCTCCTGAAATACCACAAGCTATATAGATTGTTGGCTTAACTGTCTTACCAGTTTGTCCAACTTGGTAAGCATTTTCAACCCATCCCTTTTCTACTGCTGCTCTAGAACCTGCAACAACTCCACCTAAAGCATCTGCTAATTCTTGTAGTAAAGCAAAGTTTTCTTTACATCCTACACCTCTACCACCAGATACTATAATGTTTGCTTCAGATATATCAACTATATCTTTCTTTTCCTTGATTATTTCAAGAACCTTAGTTCTAATATCGCTATCTGCTAATTTAACTTCTACTTTTTCAATCTTACAGTTTGAAGCATCAGTATTTACCTTTTCAAATACACCTGGTCTTACTGTAGCCATTTGTGGTCTATGTTCGGGACATACGATTGTAGCCATTAAGTTACCACCAAATGCTGGTCTTGTAGCTAAAAGGTCTCCAGTTTCAACTTCAACATCTATTGAAGTACAGTCTGCAGTTAATCCTGTTGTTAATCTTGCAGCTATTCTTGGTCCTAAATCTCTACCAATAAAAGTAGCTCCTACAAATAATATTCCTGGCTTTCTTTCATTTGCTAAATCACAAATAACCTTTGTATAAGCATCAGTTGTATAATGTTCTAAATTCTTATCATCAGCAACTAAAACTTCATCCGCACCATGTTCACCTAAAGTTTTTGCTAATCCTTCTACATTGTGTCCTAGTAATAAAGCAGTTAACTTTACTCCTAATTTATCTGCTACTCTTCTACCTTCACCAAGTAATTCTAAAGATACTTTTTGTAATTGTCCTTCTCTTTGTTCAGCAAAGACCCAAACGCCTTTGTAATCTGTTATATTCATAATAAATTACCCTCCTATTATCTTAGATGTAGTGTTTTTCTTTTAATTTTCCTAAAACATAAGCTGCAGCTTCTTTAGGGCCTTCTTTAACTAGTTCTCCTGCTCCCTTAACTTCCTTAGTCATTGACTTCTTAACCTTTGTTGGAGAACCCTTAAGACCTAATTCTGACTTATCTACATCTATATCGTCTGCACTCATAACCTTGATATCATTGTCACTAGTTGCAAAAATATTACCAACATTCATATATCTTGGTTCATTTAATGTTTCGATTGCAGTTAATAGACATGGAGTCTTAACTTCTACTATTTGATGTCCATCTTCTAGTGCTCTGTTAACTATTAAAGAATCACCTTCAACTTTTACATCTTGAACATATGTTACTTGAGGAATGTTTAAGTGTTCAGCTATTTCTGGACCAACTTGTGCTGTATCTCCATCGATAGCTTGTCTTCCTGCAAATACTATATCATAATCTAACTTCTTAATTACTCCAGCTAGAGATTTTGAAGTTGCTAATGTATCAGCTCCTCCTAGTACTCTATCTGTTAAAAGAATAGCTTCATCAGCTCCCATACATAAAGCTTCTCTTAATGCAGCCTTAGCCATTGGAAGTCCCATTGAAACAACTGTAACCTTTCCACCATGAGCTTCTTTTAATTGTAATGCTGCTTCTAATGCATGCTTGTCTTCTGGATTAATAATTGATGGAACACCATCTCTTATTAATGTACCAGTCTTAGGATCTATCTTAACAACTGTTGTATCTGGAACTTGTTTTACACAAACTACTATATTCATCTTATAACTTCCTCCTATCTGAATAAGCTACCTGAAATAACCATCTTTTGAACTTCTGAAGTTCCTTCATAGATTTCAGTTATCTTAGCATCTCTCATCATTCTTTCTACTGGATATTCCTTAGTGTAACCATATCCACCAAAGATTTGAACTACCTTAGTAGTAACATCCATAGCTACTTCTGCTGCAAATAACTTAGCTCTAGCAGCATCTATTGAATAAGGTTGTCCATTTTGTTTTCTCATAGCAGCTTTGTATACTAATTGCTTAGCAGCTTCTATCTTTACATCCATTTCTGCCATGTACCATTGTAAACCTTGCTTAGTGTAAAGTGGCTTACCGAATTGTTTTCTTTCTTTCATGTAAGCTATTGCTTCTTCAAAAGCACCTTCAGCTATACCTAAAGCTTGAGCAGCTATACCAATTCTTCCTCCATCAAGAGTCTTCATTGCTATACCAAATCCCTTACCCTCTTTACCAATTAAGTTTTCCTTTGGTACTATACAATCTTCCATTATTAATTCAGTAGTAGATGATGCTCTAATACCCATCTTGTTTTCTAACTTACCTATTGAGAATCCTGGGAAGTCTTTTTCAACTATAAATGCAGATATTCCTCTTGTACCTTGGCTCTTGTCTGTCATAGCAAAAATTATGAAAGTTTCAGCAACTCCACCATTTGTTATGAATATCTTTGAACCATTTAATACATAATGGTCTCCATCTAAAACTGCAGTAGTTTGTTGTCCTGCTGCATCTGTACCAGCACCTGGTTCAGTTAAACCGAAAGCACCAATCTTCTTACCAGAGCATAAGTCTGCTAAATACTTTTCTTTTTGTACTGGAGTACCGTGTTCATTGATAACTGAAGCACATAGTGATGTATGAGCTGAAAGTATAACTCCTGTTGTTGCACATACCTTTGATAATTCCTCTACAGCGATTATGTATGAAAGAACATCTCCGCCTGCTCCCCCTACTTCCTTAGAAAATGGAATACCCATCATTCCTAACTTAGCCATTTTTTGAACATTTTCCATAGGGAATCTTTCTGTTTCATCAATTTCTGCAGCTATTGGTTTTACTTCATTTACTGCGAATTCTCTAACCATTTGTTGTACTAATTGTTGTTCTCTAGTTAATTCGAAATCCATTTGATTTGACCCTCCTTATATTTAAAAAAACAATTTATTTGTTTTGGAAGTTCTTTTCTGCTCTCTTTTCTAAGAATGCAGTCATTCCTTCTGTTTGATCTTCTGTGCTGAAGCATTTTCCAAAGTCTTCTGCCTCTATTTCAATTGCTCTATCTATATCTACTTGCATACCTCTATCAATAGCATCCTTACATAACTTAACAGCTACTGGCGCATTAACAATTATTGCATTAGCCATAGCTCTAGCTTCATCCATAAGATTTTCTAGAGGAACTACCTTATTTACAAGTCCTATTCTTAAAGCTTCATCTGCCTTAACCATAGCTCCTGTATAAATCATTTCTTTCGCTTTTCCTAAACCAACTATTCTTGGTAGTCTTTGAGTACCACCAAATCCAGGAGTTATTCCTAAACCTGATTCTGGCTGAGCAAATCTTGCTCTTTCTGAAGCTATTCTTATATCACATGCCATTGATAATTCACAACCACCACCAAGAGCGAATCCTGATATTGCTGCAATTACAGGCTTGTCTAACTTTTCTAATCTTCTGAACACCTTATTTCCAAGCATTCCAAATTCTTTACCTTGTTCTTCATTTAAATCTCTCATCTCTGCTATATCAGCACCTGCAACGAAAGACTTTTCTCCTGCCCCAGTTAATATAACAGCATAAATATTGCTATCATTTTCTAAATTCTCAAGAACTGCGTCAAGATCCTTTAATGTTTCTGAATTTAATGCATTTAAAGCTTTTGGTCTATTAATAGTAACAATAGCTAAATGCTCTTCTTTTTCAAGAAGCACGTTTTTCAATTCCATCCCCTCATATCCTCCTTATTTACACTCTTATTTTTCTTAATCTTTTTTAATTTTACAAACTATCCAATATTATACACTAAATAGTGGCATGAGTCTGTCGAATTGTCTGAAAATAAATACTTTTTTATTATCTTTTTTGTTAATAATATAACAAACTTAGATAAAAAAATAATTGAAGTTTTTAACAAACTTCAATTAAGATTATAATACCTTGTTAAATTTTTTTCAATATCAAATTGTGATTTTATGTTAAATTTATAAGCTATACCCAAGGATATTTTTCCTATTTTTATTCCTCATTGCTGTGTAATAAATAAATAAGCGTCATCAAACTTTCACTTAAATGAACATTTTCAACTCTTACATTCTCTGGTACCGATAAATCTACAGGGGCAAAGTTCCAAATTCCCTTAACTCCACCTTCTACCATTTCATCGCATACCTTTTGAGCATTTATTCTAGGAACACAAATTATTCCTATATCTATTTTGTTCTTACTTAAAAAAGATTTTAAAGTATCTATTTCACTTATTTCAATATCTCTAATTTTAAGTCCAACTAACTTAGGATTTGCATCAAATATACCAACTAAATTTACACCTTGCTTATCAAACTTATAATTTGCAATTGCTTGCCCTATATTACCTGCACCTACAATTACAGTGTTATATTTTTGACTTAGTCCAAGAATACTACTTATTTGATTGTATAATTCTCTAACATTATACCCATATCCTTGTTGACCAAAGTCACCAAAACAATTTAAATCTTGACGTATTTGAGATGCTGTAAATCCTATCTTTTCCCCTAATTCTTTTGATGATATTCTATCTACATCATTTTTCATTAATTCATTTAAATATCTATGATATTTTGGCAGACGTTTAATTACAGCCATAGAAATATTTTTTTTCTTTTCCATACTGCACCTTCTCTCTAAATTTTATCTATTTTTTAACAAAGTTATGTAAATTCTACACTTTACTTTTTACGCAACTAATACACCATTTATTATATTACCATAAAACTTAATTATTAATCCATTACTTTTCTTAAATAATATTTTCACTTTCAATATAACAAGCATGAATTTTGTCGATTTTTGAACAACTATTTCAAAAGATGTTCTATCAATATTTTTAAGCCTATTAAAATTAGAACAATGCCTCCGAATATTTCTGCTCTACTCTTAAACATTTCTCCTAACTTTTCACCAATATACACTGCAATAAAACTTAAAATAGCTGTTACTACTCCTATTATTAATATTGATGATAATATATTTACATTTAAAAACGCAAAACTTATTCCTACGGCCAATGCATCTATACTAGTAGCAATAGCTAATATTAATAATGTTTTATTTGAATAAATTTTCTCTTCTTCACTCTCTTCTCCCTTTAATGCTTCATAAATCATCTTCCCACCAATAATAGCTAATAAAATAAAAGCTATCCAATGATCCATCATTTCAATATACTTAGTAAAGTTTCTGCCTACAGCCCAACCTATAAAGGGCATAATAGCTTGAAAAACACCAAAAAATAAACCAGCTTTAAAAGCCATCTTTATTTTACTTTTTTTATTAGAATTAATACCAATAGTAATCGAAACAGCTAGAGCATCCATAGCTAACCCCAATCCTATCATTAAAACAGATATAACACTCATATTTTTCCTCCTAAATAGCACATCTTTATTTTATACATTTTTTATCATTATAAACACTAAAGAATAAACTTTATTAGCATTTAAATATTAAACTTATCTCCAATTTAATTGCAAGTATAATTTCTTAAAAAATAAAAAGAGACTTATGTATAACGCAACCCTAATCCGTTATACATAAGTCTCACAATTTAAAACAAAGCCAGATGATTATATCATCAGTATGTTGACCTTGTTACAGAGATAAAACATCTCTGCATGCTACTCCCTCATGCCTGAAAGTTTTTAATTTCAACGTTAATAATTATACTTTTATCGACAAACTTTGTCAACAAATATATTAAATCCATTTATTTCCTCAAGGCTCTCATAGAGTTTAATACAGCTATTAAAGTAACCCCTACATCTGCAAATACTCCTTCCCACATGTTTGCTATTCCAATAGCTGCTGGAATTAATACTGCAATTTTAACACCAAGTGAAAAAATTATATTTTGCCATAAAATTCTATTTGTCTTTCTTCCTATCTCTATAGCATCAACCAATGATGATGGGTTATCTCTCATTAGCACTACATCTGCCGCTTCAATAGCAGCATCAGATCCAATGCCTCCCATAGCTACCCCAACATCTGCTCTTGCTAGAACTGGGGCATCATTAATACCATCACCTACAAAAGCTAATTTCCCCTTTTCAGACTTTTCCTTTAATAGCTTTTCCACCATAACAACTTTATCTGTTGGTAGTAATTCAGCATATACTTCATCTAATCCTAATTCTTCTGCAATTTTTTCTGCCACCTTCTTATTATCACCAGTTAACATTACACATTTCTTAACGCCAATCTTTTTCAACATTTCTATAGCTTCTTTAGAATCTTCTTTTACCTCGTCAGCTATTAAAATGCTACCTTTATATTCACCCTCAACAACTACATGAACCACTGTTCCAATCTCTTCACTATTATTATATTTGATTCCATTAGAATTCATAAGTTTGTAGTTTCCTAATAAAACTTCTTTATTATCTATATTAACCTTAATACCATTTCCTGAAATTTCTTCATAATTAGATATTATTGATTTGTCTACTTCATTTCCATAGGCTTTCAATATAGATTGTGCAATAGGATGATTAGAAAAACTTTCTCCTGTTGCTGCTATTCTCAATAACTCAGATTCCTCTATATTATTTGTATTAATCTTTACAACCTTAAATACACCCTTTGTAAGAGTTCCTGTTTTATCAAATACAACTGTTTCCACATCTTTTAAAGCTTCAAGATAGTTTCCACCTTTTATTAAAACTCCATTTTTAGAGGCTCCACCTATTCCAGCAAATAACCCTAAAGGAATAGAAACAACTAACGCACACGGACAAGATACTACTAAAAATATTAATGCTCTATATACCCAATCCGAGAATAATGCTCCCTCAACTACTAGAGGTGGTATCATAGCTAATGCAACTGCTGATAGTACTACTACTGGAGTATAATATCTAGCAAACTTTGTTATAAACTTTTCTGTTTGAGCTTTCTTGCTACTTGCATTTTGTACTAATTCTAAAATTCTAGATACAGTTGATTCTCCAAATTCTTTTGTTACTTTTACTCTTATTACACCAGTTAAATTAATAACTCCTGCTAATATTTCATCATTTAATTCAATATTTCTTGGTAATGATTCACCAGTTAAAGCTGATGTATCTAAAGAGGAATTTCCTTCAATAACAATACCATCTAAAGGAACTCTCTCACCTGGTTTAATTACTATAATATCATCTATTTTAATTTCACTAGGATCTACCTTTTTCTCTTCTCCATCTGTAATTAAGTTTGCATAATCTGCTCTAATATCCATAAGAGAAGATATTGATTTTCTTGACCTATTAACTGCATAGCTTTGGAATAGTTCTCCTATTTCGTAGAAAATCATTACTGCTACACCTTCTGGATGGTTCCCTATAGCAAAAGCTCCTAAAGTTGCAACTGTCATTAAGAAATTTTCATCAAATACTTGCCCTCTAAATATATTTCTAATGGCACTTAATACAACTTTACCTCCTACTAATACATAACTTAATGCGTATATATATGGAACATAACTTTTTTCTTCTCCAATAAATATAGCAATAGCAAATAATATAAATCCTATTGCTAAGGATACTTTATCTCTTAAAGAAATACCTTCACTATGATCATGGTCATGGCTTTCTTCATGTTTCTCCTCAATGTCATGTGCATGTCCACTACAACATTCACTAGTACATACATTTTTCTTTTCTTTTATATTATTATTATATTTTGATACTATAACATCAGGTTCAAGCTTACTTACTATAGTCTTTATTTCTTCTTCGACTCTATTTACATCACTATTTTCCTTTAAGCTTACTATTAATAAACTTAGTGAAAAGTTCAAAACAGCTTCTTCTACACTTTCTAATTTGTTTACCTTATTCTCTATCTTATTTGCACAGTTAGCGCAATCTAGTCCTTTTAAATATAATTTTATTTCATTTGTCATAATACCCTCCTATTTGCTATTCAGTTATGTGTCTTAAACCTTCATCAAAAATATGCTTAATATGTTCATCATCTAATGAATAGTATACAATTTTACCTTCTCTTCTATACCTTACTAACCTTGCACTTTTTAAAGTTCTAAGCTGATGTGAAATCGCTGATTGTGAAACTCCTAATAAAGCTGATAAATCACACACACACATTTCAGCCTCAAATAAGGCACAAATTATTTTTATCCTTGTAGAATCACCAAATACCTTAAAAAACTCTGCTAAATCATATAAAGTTTCCTCTTTAGGTAGCTTGTCTTTTACTTCTACAACAACATCACCATGAATTATATTACAGCTACATTTTTCTAAATTATCATTTTCCATTTTCATCCCTCCAAACGTATGAGCATTTGTTCATATGTTAATTTTATTATATGAATCCAGAGTATATTTGTCAACATTTTTTGATTTATTTTCCTCATCGCCACTAAGATAATAAAAAACATAGTCGTTACATTCTGTAACGACTATGTTTTATAGAAACCTATGGTACTCTTCATTTTTACTTAAATTATTTAATAAATGTTTTATTTCTTGATCCCGAGCCCTATCCATAACTAATATAACATCCCCTGCATCTACTACAACTAAATCTTTTACCCCTAACCCAATAATTAAATTTTTTTCTCCAAATATTGAACAATTCTCGCACTCTTCAAGATAAACATTTTTAGAAACATTATTATTCCTATAACTCACCAAAAATCTGCTTAATGCTGAAAAACTCCCTATATCATCCCACGGAAAATCACATCTAATTACATATGCCTTCCTAGTTTTTTGCATTACTCCAAAATCTATTGAAATACCATCTATTAATTCATATTGTTCCTTTATAACCTCTTCCTCATCCTCTTCTCCAACATGCTTATATATTTCCATTAGAGCTTTATGCATCTTAGGCAAATACTTTTCAATTTCTCTTAATATTACATCAGCTCTAAAAACAAACATTCCAGAATTCCAAAGATAGGTTTCCTTAACTAAAAAGTCTTTAGCAACTTCTACATTTGGTTTTTCTGTAAATCTAGCTACTTTATAAGTGGCAATATTCCCACTAATTCTTTCTCCCATTTCAATATATCCATACCCCGTTTCTGGTCTAGTTGGCTCTATCCCTAAAGTAACTATTCCTCTTCTTCTATTAGCTAGTTCTACAGCTTGATTCAATGTTTCTACATAATTCTTTTCATTCTCAATATAATGATCTGACGGAAGAACAACCATAACTGCATCTCCATCTTTCTTTAAAAGCTTAACAGCTGAAAGACCTATACACGTAGCAGTTTCTTTATTACTTGGTTCAGTAAAAATATTTTCTTCTTTAATATCACTTAACTCGTTCCTTATTTTATCCTCATAGTCTCTATTAGTTACTACATAAATATTCTCTCTACTTATTAAAGGTACAATCCTATCAACAGTATTAACTAAGAAACTATTATCGTTAATTAGTTTTAAAAACTGCTTTGGTTGATCGGCTCTTGATAGGGGGTATAGCCTACTTCCCTTGCCTCCAGCTAAAATCAGCCCGTATATCACAACTTTTCAACTCCATGTAATGTTATATTATAGTATATGAACTATTTATCACTTTGTGTATTTAATAATTTTTCCATTTTCAATTTAGATTCTTGACTTTTTTACATTTACAATTTATCATAAAAATATAATTAAATATAAATTTCTTTTATTAAGAGGGAGTAGTTTAAAATATAGCATCAACAATCGCGGTTATTTAAACCTGGTGTTATATGCCTAATAATCAAGGTTACCAGACTTTTAATATAATTTTCGCAATGCGTAAATTATATTAGGGGTCTTTTTTTATTACTCAAAAAAGGAGAGAAGATATTATGGACAAGTTTTTTTCAAAATCATCCAAGGATGTTTTAAACCACTTTAATGTGACTAAAGAAGGTTTATCTACTGAACAAGTAAATAAATCAAAAGAGGAAAATGGATTTAATGAATTAACAGAAAAAAAGAAAAAGAGTGTATTAGTTGTTTTCTTAGAGCAATTTAAAGATCTTTTAGTAGGAATATTAATAGTAGCTGCCCTTATCTCTATGGCTACAGGAGATGTTGAAAGCACCCTTGTAATTTTTGCTGTTATTATTATGAATGCTATTTTAGGTACAGTACAAAATGTAAAGGCAGAGCAATCTCTTAATAGCTTAAAAGCACTTTCTTCACCTAATGCTAAGGTTATAAGAAATGGTGTAAAGGTAGAGATACCTTCAAGGGAAGTTGTTCCTGGAGACATAGTTGTATTAGAAGCTGGAGACCTAGTTGTTGCAGATGGTAGAATAATTGAAAGCTTCTCATTACAAGTAAATGAAAGTGCACTTACTGGCGAATCTGAAAGTGTTAATAAATTTGAAGAGGTAATTGATAGCGAAGAAGTTGCACTTGGTGATCAAAAGAATATGGTATTCTCAAGTTCACTAGTTACTTATGGACGTGCTCTTATTGTAGTAACAAATACAGGTATGACAACCGAACTTGGAAAAATAGCTACTTTAATGGAGCAAACTAAAGAAAAGAAGACTCCCCTTCAAATAACTTTAGATGATTTCAGTAAAAAGCTTGCTACAATCATCTTAATAATTTGTATTATTGTATTTGGTTTAAGCGTATATAGACAAACCGAAATATTAGATGCATTAATGTTTGCTGTTGCCCTTGCTGTTGCTGCTATTCCTGAAGCCTTAAGTTCTATTGTAACAATTGTACTAGCTTTAGGTACTCAAAAAATGGCTAAAGAAAATGCAATTATTAAAAATATTAAATCTGTAGAAGGACTTGGTTGTGTATCTATCATCTGTTCAGATAAGACAGGTACATTAACTCAAAATAAAATGACTACAAAACAGATTTTTGTCGATAATAGTTTAATTGAATCAGAAGATATAAAGTTCAATGATAACCTAGTTCAAAAAGATTTAATGAGAGCTGCAATTCTTTGTAATGACTCTACTTCTGTAGATGGAAAAGAAATAGGTGATCCTACTGAAGTTGCTCTTGTTAACTTAGGACATGTTCATTCATTAAACGAGCAGGATGTAAGAGATGAATTTAAGAGATTAAAAGAAATTCCTTTTGATTCAGATAGAAAACTAATGAGTACATTGCACTACATAGATAATAAATATGTTATGTATACAAAAGGTGCATTAGATGTTCTTCTTGATAGAACTACTCATATAAGAACTTCTGAAGGTGTTAAAGAAATAACTCAAGCTGATAAAGATAGAATTTTAAATACAAACCAATACTTATCAGAAAATGGCCTTAGAGTTCTTTCTTTTGCTTATAAGGAATTAGATTCTGAAAAAGAATTGAGTTTAGATGATGAAAACAACTATACTTTCTTAGGATTAATTTCAATGATAGATCCTCCAAGAGTTGAGTCTGCTGAAGCTGTTAAGGATTGTATCATGGCAGGTATCAAACCTATTATGATAACTGGTGACCACAAAATCACTGCTTCTGCTATTGCTAAACAAATTGGTATTCTTCAAGAAGGTGATATGGCTGTAACAGGCCTTGAGCTTGATAAAATGTCTGATGAGGAATTAAACAAAAAACTTTCTCATATATCTGTTTATGCTAGAGTTTCACCCGAAAACAAAATTCGTATAGTAGACGCATGGCAAAACAAAGGAAAAATTGTTGCTATGACAGGTGATGGTGTTAATGATGCTCCTGCTTTAAAACAAGCTGATATTGGTATTGCAATGGGGATAACAGGAACTGAAGTTTCTAAAGATGCTGCTTCAATGATCCTTACTGATGACAATTTTGCTACAATAGTTAAGTCTATTACCAATGGTAGAAATGTTTATAGAAACATAAAGAACTCTATTAAGTTCTTACTATCTGGTAATATGTCCGGTATAATAGCTGTTTTATATGCTTCAATCATGAATTTATCAGTACCTTTTGCTCCAGTTCATCTATTATTTATAAATCTATTAACTGACTCACTTCCTGCTATTGCAATAGGAATGGAGAAATCAAGTAAAGATTTACTAAAAGATAAGCCTAGAGATAGTAAAGAATCTATCTTAACAAAAGACTTTATGATAGAAATAGCATTTGAAGGTTTATTAATTGCAATATTTACTATAATTGCTTTCCACATTGGTTTATCTACTGGAAACAAAGAAATCGCAAGCACAATGGCATTCTCTACTTTATGTCTAGCTAGATTATTCCATGGATTTAACTGTAGAGGTAAGAAATCTGTATTTAGTCTTGGAGTATTCTCTAACAAATTTAGCTGGTATGCATTTGGAACTGGATTAGTATTCTTAAATGCAGTACTATTTATACCACCACTACAAAACTTATTCCAAGTTGCTAGCTTAAGTAGTTCATTGGTTTTAGCCATATACTTATTAGCTTTCTTCCCAACACTTGTAATTCAAGTGTACAAGGTATTTGCTAAAGATAGTGATAGAGCAGAAGAAAAAAATGCAGAAAAAAATTTAAGTATTTAATACAAAAGTAGCTGTTGATTAATTCAACAGCTACTTTTTCCATTCTTACCTCTTTATCTTCTTACCTTAATTATATTCTTATATCCAACATATGTAGTCAAGAAGTATCCACCATAAACCACTATAATTATTATTGCAGTAATTATAGCTGATACTAAAATACTTGACGCCCCAAACATAGATATTACTTTACTAGCTATTATAATTCCTACTATAGAGTGAATTATAGCAATCGTGAGAGGCATCATAAAATATATAAATACTTGTGAAAACACTGCTTTATTAATATTATTACTTGATGTTCCTATCTTCTTTAACACTTCATATCTTTCTATATTATCACTTGCTTCTGATAATTGTTGAAGTGCTAATATTGCTGCACTTGATATTAAAAATATTACTCCTAGATATATACCTATATACATTACTGTAACTGACATTCCAACGCTTGCATCATAAGCCATATCTCTAGTTTCCCCTAAAATAAATCCATATTCATCATAGCCATATTTTCTTGTTGTAAATCCTGTAAATACATCATATATTTCATTCTCTATCTTCTCAGACTTCTCCTTATAATTACCACTTAAATAAGTAGTACTTATCTCCATATCCTTTACTACTTCATCAGGTAATACAGCTACCATAAACTTCGTGGCTAATGCACTTGTTTCTAAATTATCTTTCAAAGCTTTTTTATTTATAATCCTATAATCGTTGTTACCAATTCTCATTGTTTTATTATTTTCTATAAACTTATTCACAGCCTTATCATAATCATTCACATTTGATATTAGAATAACTTCATCTTTTTGTGGATTAAATGTACTTTCTCCAGCCATTGCTCTTAACTTATTATAATCTGATATTGCAATACAATCTAAATTCTTATCATAAGAATCCAAATTCTTTTTAACTTTATCATTTCCATAGTTATATATATACTTCTTAATTCCTTCGTTACTTGTATACAAGTTATATGAAAAATATTCTCTAAAAGCATTATTATAATCAAGTCCTATTTTATCTAAAGATTTTGATATATTCGCAATTTCCTCATCCCCTGTTGAAAATGAATAGAAAGTCACATCATAGGGAGTGTTATTTTTTAAAGTTGTTTGTAAGGAATTCTTAAAACTTACCCCTGTAGATAAGAGAGTAATTGTTAAAAATAACATTAAAGAAATAACTGACATAGAAATATATGTAGTATTAACCTTACTATTTATCTGCCTTAGAACAAACATATTTAAATTCTTCAGATAAAATTTTTCACTTTTTTCTAATGCATTAATTAAGAAACCAGATAAAGATAAAAACAATAACACTGTCCCTACTATGCCTAAGATAACAGAAATTTGAACATAGCTAATTCCATTATCAAATCCAAATTTTAAAATTATAAAATAGGCTACTCCTATTAAAATTATTGATAATAGAAATAATAAAAAAGATACTTTTGTACTCTTTATTTTTATGCTTTCATTTTTTCTTCCTGCTCTTAATAAATCTATTAACTTATATTTAGAAATTACCAAAGTATTAAATATCATAACAAGTATAAATATCAGCCCAAAATATAAGGATGTTTTTATAGCTGCGTTAGTAGAAAATACAAAATTGAACTTTGATACATTCACTTCAAATAGTTTTGATGTAAATAAAGATAATCCTTGAGATACCACTACACCTGCCATAAGACCTAACCCAAGTGATAAGAGTCCAATTAAAAAGGTTTCTTTTATTAATAGATAGGATATCTTTCTTTTCCCCATACCTAAGGTCATATATAACCCTATTTCTTTCTTTCTTCTTTTAGTTCATTAAATACTCTTCCATCTTTTATAAATAGAATTCTATGGGCATAGCTTGCCGTAAAAGCATCATGTGTAACCATAAGTATTGTAGCATTCATTTCCTCATTTAACTTTTCAAAGGAATCTAATAATAATCTTGACGCTTTAGAATCCAAAGCTCCAGTAGGTTCGTCAGCTAATATTAAAGATGGATTAGTAATTATAGCTCTAGCTGCTGCAACTCTTTGCTTTTGTCCACCCGACATTTCATATGGAAACTTACTTAAAACCTCTTCAATATCTAACTTTCTAGCAACTTCTAAAACTCTATCTCTTATATTTTTAGCTTTTTTCCCCTCTTGAATAGTTAATGCTAATGCAATATTCTCAAAAGCAGTTAAAGTATCTAAAAGATTAAAATCTTGAAATATAAAACCTAATTCTTCTCTTCTAAACTTTTCTATACTTTTAGACTTTAACTTAGTTATTTCCTTACCATTTATTTTAATATTTCCTGTTGTTATATTATCAACAGTAGAAATACAATTTAGCAATGTAGTTTTACCACTTCCTGAGGGTCCCATTATTCCAACAAATTCACCCTCTTCTACATTAAAACTAATGTTATTAATAGCTTTTGTAACATTTCCTTTATTTCCATAATATTTTTCTATATCTTTAACTTGTAAAATCTCTTTCATTTTAGTTCCTCCATCTATCATCTTTAAGCATATTTTATAATTATTTTATCTTTTGTAGTATTGATTAACATTACTCTTACCTTTCATTTTTGAAAGATAAGAAAAAGAAGCTACTTAAATAGCTCCTTCTTATTCAACGGAAATATTATATCTACATTGGTCCATTTATCCTTTTCTGATGTCACTTCTATCCCTATAGATAGCTTTTCACAAAGACTTTTACATATATACAGACCCATACCTGTAGATTTACCATAGACTCTTCCATTTTCTCCTGTAAATCCTTTATCAAATATTCTTTTTATATCTTTTTCTGAAATTCCTACACCATTATCTTTTATCGATAAAATCACTTTTGTATCTTTTGAAATAGATTTTATCTCTATCCTAGGATCATTTTTATCACAGTATTTTATAGAATTAATTAATATTTGATTTATTATAAATTCACACCACTTAGTATCACTAAATACATTTTCATTAACTTCACTTAACTCTAGCTTAATATTTTTATTAATAAAATCTTTGTAGTTTTTTCCTATTATCTTTCTAACTAAATCTCCTAATGAAAACTCTTTGATTATATAATCTTTACTGGTATCCTTGCTCCTAGAGTAATATAATACTTGATCCACATACTCTTCTACTTTACTAATTTCTTCTTTTATACTATTTGTTATTTCATTTCTATTATTATCTATTATTAGTTTACTAGATGCTAAAGGTGTTTTCACTTCATGAACCCATGTCTCAATATACTCTCTATACTCTATTTGCTTTCTTTCATATTCTTTTAAAAATTCATGCATATCTCTATTGGTATCAAATAAAATTTCATATAAAATTTCTCCATCAATAAAGTCTGGTTTATGTATTAGCTCTGATAATAAAAACTTTTTATCTAAATTATTTAAAAGCTCTATTGTTGAAGTATAGTATTCTCTCCTTTTCCAATATTCAATTATTAAAAGTGATGTAATTGGCATACTCCAGGCTAAAATTACTATAATTACATATTCACTCTTTATATTTAAAAATAATAAAAATGCCGAAAAAGTTAATAGAAGAAATAAGTTTACTATTAAAAACATTCCTTTATCTCTTAGATATGCTTTCAAACTCATATTAATATATAACCTAATCCTCTCCTAGTTTCTATAACATTCTTCAACCCTATTTCCTCTAACTTCTTTCTTAGCCTAGTTACATTTACCGAAAGAGTATTATCATCTACATATGCTTCTGAAGACCATAAATACTCCATTAGTTCATCTCTTGATACTATCTTTTCCTTATTTAATATTAAATAATTTAATATTTTCAGTTCATTCTTGGTAAGCTCTGATATATTATTGTTGTAAGATATACTCCCACTAGATAAATTTAGATTAAGTCCATTATGCATTAATAATTGAGATGATGAACTATTAACTCTTCTTAATATAGAACTTATCCTAGCTAATAAGATTTGAGTATTATATGGCTTAGTTATAAAATCATCCGCACCTAGGTTCATACTCATCAACTCATCCATCTCACTATCTCTACTTGTTACAATAATAATAGGTACATCTGACTTACTTCTAATCTCTCTACAAATATAATATCCATCAAAAACAGGTAGATTAATATCTAACAATATTAAATCTGGATTTTCCTCAAAAATGTAATTAATTATATTTTTAAAATCTTTGGGCACTTTAACATCATAGCCGTATTTACTTAAGAACTCTTTCAACTCATTTCTAATCTTCTCTGTATCCTCAACAATAATAATCTTTTGCATTCTTCTTGCTCTCCTTTTATATGTATAGAGAAAGATTATACACCCTTCTCATATAGTTTATCTAAAAAAACTTTTATTTCATCCTCTTCCAAAAAAATTTGTCCTAAGGTCCCATGCTTTAAATCCACTTTTCTTAAAGAGTGAAAATCGGATCCTGCTGTATATATAATTCCTTTTTCTTTAGCCATGCTAATAAAATATTCAGTTTCATTTTCTTTATTCCTATAATATTTAGCTTCAATACCATCAAAATTCAAATTAATTAATTCATTAAAAGCTTCTCTTTTTAATAAGGTTGGATGTGCTAAAACAACAAAAGCTCCATAATGATGTAAAAATTCTACTCCAGCAGAGGTACTTATCTTCCCTCCCTCTGATTTGAAACTTAATTTTCCTTTATGATATATCTGGCACTCTTTAAATTTCCCTTTTTTCATAGAGTTAAGCATCTTTTTAAACTCTTCACCTTCATATCTATTATCTTTAAAATATCCAAGTATATGAACTCTATTTCCTTTGTATCTCGTTGACAATTCAATACCTGGAATAACTTTTACTCCATGAATCTTTCCAACCCTTATTGCTTGTTTATCTCCTGATACAGTATTATGATCTGTTAAAGCAATTATATCAATTTTTCTTTCCTTAGCTAATAAAATAATTTCTCCTGGCTTAAGCTCCCCATCTGACTCAGTTGAATGTATGTGAAAGTCTCCCTTAGTATACATATTACTCCCTCAATCATACGTAATTATCTCTTATATACTATGTTATTCTTAAAATTTCATGTATTTCTATATTTGTAGTTATGAATAAATAGAATCTATTTTTTTCAATTATTTAAATATTATGTTTAATTGTATAACAAATAGACCTTAACACTTATTTTTAAAAAAAATAGTGTAAAAGCCTACTACAAAATAAATAATTAAACTGCATGGCTTTTACACTATTATAAATGTATAACTGCTAACACTCCCATTTCTCCGCATAAGCTCATCTGCTTTGCTAAAACACCTAATCCGCATGTTATACTATGGCGTAATGTGGTTAATTCTCCTCATCCGAGTCATGTTCATGCTCTAAGTAATATGTCCCACCTACATTACAGTTTAATTATATCTTTTTATTTTGTCATTTTCAATTTTAATAATTATTGATTAACTAAATCCTTTCTCTAAGCTTTTATCTTATTATCTTCTTATGTCTACTATTTACTATCATCTCTATAAATTAACTAACCTTAACACTCTAACTATAAATTGTGTATATATCATATGCTAATTTGCAATTCTCTATCTTTTTCCTCCTATTTTCTCCTTCAAATTCTTCTTTAAACACTTGCATATTACAATCTCCAAAATAGTATCCTTTCATCATCTCTTTATAGTCAAAGCTGGCACTATATTTTAACATTCCATACATTACTCTCACAAATTTACACATTACTGCAATTTGCATTGACCTTTTCTTTGTAGGGTCTTTATGTCTATATGACTTATAATAACAATATGCTACTCTAAAATATTCATTATGCTTTATTAAAGATTCCATTATATTAAACAAATGTTTTCGAACTATACGTGAACCAGCTTTATTTATTTTTATTTCCCCAACATATTGACCAGACATTTTACCTATTACAGTTAATCCTAAAAATCCTAATAATGCTCTAGTATTTTTAAAATTACTGATATCTCCAATCTCACTTAAAACTGATATTAGTTGTATCATTGGAATGCCTTTTATTTTTTCAAATTCTGAATATAAAGGAAATAAATCTTTCGCTATTTTTCTAATTTCTTTATCTAATTCTTCTTTATATTCTTTTTCTAAAAAGAATTTATTTATGTACATAACCATTTCTATTTTTTCAGCATAAGTTGGCTCTTTAACAATATGAACCCAACTTTCGCACTCTTCTTTATATAAATTAACCATTCTTAAATTAGGTTTACTCACATTTACTCTTAACTTCTCTTTAATATCTAATAAATCCACATTAATTATATCCTTTGGCGAAGGGTATAATTTCATCAACTCTAATCCAGTTTTACTATTTAAATTACCAAATATCTTAAAGAACACTGGATTACATATATCTATACATCTATGTATTTTGTTCTTTAATGCTACTAAATCTTTAGTTTGATTATCTCTCATTCGAGTTAATTTCTTTAATGCTCTTAATGCTCTTTCGTCATTTCTTATAAGTATATAATTATTATTTCTAAGACAACTTGCTATCACCCTAGCATCTAAAGTATCATTTTTTCCCTTTTGACCTTCTTCTAACGCTCTTCTATGCTTTACTTTATCCCCTTTTACCATGACAGTATCAATATTAATATCATTTAAATAATCTCTTACATTGAACCAATAATGTCCTGTCGATTCAAAACCTACTAAACAATCATCATAAGTAAGATTTAAATTTTTCAATATTAAATCTAATCTATCTCTTAGCTTAATAAAACCGTAATAATCGTTTTGAATATCAAATCCTTTTTTAATAATCGGATTTCCTAAAATATCTATTACATGAATACTATCTTTTCCCTTCCCAATATCAATTCCAACAAACACCTTCTTCATAAATTTCTCCTCCACATCTAAAAATTTACAATAAAAAGTATATATTGGTAACTTTAATAAATCCATATTAATTTTCTCCAGAAATGAAGAAAGTCAAACTGACTTTCTTAAAATGAAAGGATTTGATTATATGACAGTAAATACTTATTTCACAAGTGGTATCGAAACTTACATTAAAAAAGGTGAGCTTTGCGAAAGTGAGGTTTTAGGAGCATTAATGAGATTTTCCCTTAATGATTGGGGAGAACTATCTAAGGAAGATAAAGACGTTCAATATGAACTTCTTAAATTAGAAAATGCTAAAAAGACCGAACGATTTATGGGAGTATATACTTACTTTGATACTAAGTTTTGGATTATGAGTGATTATGATTGCACTATTGATACATTAGTAATAACAGTATTACTTCCCGAGGAATATTAAAAAGTGTCCCCCGGGGACACTTTTACATAACCATAAACTATGAAAGAAGGTATTAATATGAACACTATTGTTAGATATGATGAGCGTGGAAATTGGGGAAATAATAAATATAGGGGAAATTCAAGTGGAAAACTCCTTATTGATTTACACAAAGTCTATAAATTTTATGAAGTAAGTGACTACATGAGTGGCTCTTTTACAACACAAGATGTTGCAATAGATTTAAATATAAAAAGTAATTGCTATGATTTAAACAGTGGATTTGACTTAATAAATAATGATATTAAAGAAAGAAATGAGTTTATATATTGGCATCCACCTTATTGGGATATAATTAAATATTCAGGATATCAATACGGCGATAAACCATTAATAAATGATTTATCACATATAGCTGATTATAATGATTTTATAAAAGCTATTAACTATTGTTTAGCCAAACAATATGCTAGTCTTGAAACTGGAGGACGATTAGCCATTCTAATGGCAGACATAAAGAAAAAAGGTAAACTTTACTCAATGCTCTTGGATATGAATAAGCTAGGTACATTAGAGCAAATAGTTATAAAAGAACAAATTAATTGTTTATCAGATAATAAGAAATACTTTAATAATAACTTTATTAGAATCGCTCACGAATACTGCCTAATACTAAGAAAAAACTTTCCTTTAATTATGGATTTTACAACTACTAAAAAAGGAAACATATATTTAAGAGATAGTATTAATATAACCTGGAAAGATCTTGTTGCTGCTTCGCTTGAATACTTAGGAGGAAAATCAAATTTAACCAGTTTATACGAATTTATAAATGGTTATAAAAAACAGAAAGAAATGTTAATTGGAAAGTAAAAGTTAGACAAACACTACAAATACATAATGATATATTTATTAATATAGATAAAGGTGTATGGAAACTAGTATACAAATATCTTTTAATTACATCTAAGACTATAAACAAAAAACATTTTCTAAAATTATAGAAAATGCTTTTTGTCTACAGAAAGTTTATTTATACCATCTAGTTTTAACACTATTCTATTTTACAAAAATTTGTACTTAAAGTAATTTAACAAAACATATATTATGTTATAAATTCAAGTATATATTTATTAAATCATCAAAATAATCATCATGAGAGATAAATATACATATTTTGTTATTAAATTTTGCTTTTATAATATTCTTAATTATTTTTTTAGTTTGTCCATCTAATGAATTTGTTGTTTCATCAAAAATACACATATCAAAATCTCTTATTAAAATTCTAGCTAAAGATATTCTTTGAATTTGTCCCCCAGATAAATTTTTACCATTATCAATACATTGACTATATAAATCTATTCCATCAAATAAATTTAATTCTGTTAATTCCTCTATTTTTTTATTAAACTCTATATCACTTAACTTATTATTTGATATTCTTATATTTTCTAGTATTGATGTATTAAATAAGTGGCATTTTTGAGGTAACAAAGATATTCTATCCCTCAATGCTTCTTCATTAACACTTTTTACTTCATTTCCATTAATTAAAATACTTCCTTCATAATTATCATAAAAACCTAATAATAATTTTGCTATAGTTGTTTTGCCACATCCATTTTTTCCAGAAATCAATAATTTATCTCCAATTTTTAATTCTAAATTTATATCTTTTATTAATTCTTTATTATTAGAATAGCTAAATGTTAAATTTTTCATTACAACTCTATCAATATTTAAAATCTGATATTTTTTATCATCTTTAGAGTTTTTGTACAAATCTTTTAATCTATTAATAGAAACTAATGCTGGCTTTATGCTTATTCCTATGCTCTGATACGATATGACAGGTACATATATTAGACTTATATATTGCCCTAACGATATATAATCTCCTATATTTAATTCTCCACTTACAATAAAAGTAGAAACTATACATAATAAAAAAGCTTGAATAGTAATAGTTGTAAATGTAATTAAATTTGTATTATTATTCACAGTTAAACTTTTATTCATTAATGTATATGACAATTTATCTATACTAGAATTAAGTTCTTGTAATAATGTACCTTCTTCATTAAATTGTTTTAAAGTCATAGTTCCTTGTAATATAGAGTACATTTCTTCATTTGTTTTAGCAGAAGTTTCTAATGAATCCGTAATTTGCTGATTTATCTTAGTAAAAGTTTTCTTACATATAAAAATAAATATAGGAATGAACGCTATTGAACAAATAGCAATAACTATATTCTTTTTAACTATTAAAATAAAGGCTACTATTGATGTTATAAAATTTATAATAAATGTTACTAATTCATCTGAAAATATGTTTGATAAATTATCTACCTCATTTACCCTACCTAAAATATACTCAGTAGAATTTTTATCATGAAAAATCATTGGCAAATTTACTACAGAACTAATTATTTCTTTTTTGAGAAGTGAAATAGTTTTAAAATTCATATTTATTATTTTTTTCTTAATTGTATTATTTAATAAATACTTAACAGCATTAAAAAAAATTATTAAAATTGTAATACCTATAATAAAATCCTTATCTTTTTTTATAATTCCATCATCAAATAAATGTTGAGATAACTTGGGAATTATATTACTTATAATAGGCATAAAAATGGATAATACAATAATAAATATTATAGATTTACTATGCTTTTTCCAAATTCTTTTTATCAATACTTTCATTAATGTCCTCCAATTTTTATTCTATGAATAATAAAATTTACTCATTAGTGAAATACTTTTAAATAATATTACAAAAAACTTTCTTATTTAATTTACTATTTTGTAATTTCATATCATACGCAATACAATCATTACAAGTCTTTCTATATTTGCAAATTGCACAATTTTCTTTATCATTAAATGTCATATTCCAAAACTCTAGTAATTTATTTGAATTAAAGAATAGTTCATCAAATGAAGAATCATTTAAATCTATTAATTCATTATTATCAAATTCGATACATGGATAAACTTTTTTATTAGACCTAATTGATAATGTTCCAAATAAACATGGATGACACGAATCTAACAAATTAAATATATCTTCATTTATTTGAATACAAGGAATATCATAAACATTATTTATTTTTTGTAAGCCGTCTAAAGAATATAAACAATAAGTACAATTATTATATTCAAATGCTAATGTATAATATAAATTCTTAAATGTATCTATTATATTATAATTTACTATAAAATTTATAGTGAACAACAATTTTTTCCTCATATAATAATATATAATGTCATTCATTTTTTCTAAAGTAATCTTAGTTGAATAATTAACATTTAAAATAACATTAATTTTATTTTTCACCAAATAACCCAATTTATCATTTTCTATTTTTTCATCTGCATTAATAAGAAATATATTTACATTTTTCTTTTTTATTGATAGTATATAATCTAATATCATTTTAGTAAAACTCCAATCTAACAATGGATTTCCACCATGAAAGATAACGTTTTTACAATCGTATGATAAAATTGAATCTATAAGATTATAATAATACTTTATATCTCTATTATTTGTATCTTTAGACTTTTTACATGTATAACAACCATTAATTTTGGGTAAATCACAAAACTCGCAATCTTTATCACATGCTGATGGTAATTCTATATACACTCTATTTAGTGAATATTGTTTTCGCAAATCACTTAATATTATATTACCAACTCTATACGGTTCTTTTGGAGAGTATTTGTTAGTTAGTTCACCAACACCAGTTTCTAAAATACTATCAATAAACTCATCAACAATTTTATGATCATACCTAGAATAAATATTGCTTAATAATCTCCCTTCTTCTATCTCTTTAAGAATTTGACTTTGTATTTCTAATATGTCATACTGATTAGAAACTTGAAAATCATATAATACAGCCCCGTTTTTTCCATAAATAATTTTACAAGAATCTTTTAAATTTATAAACTTATCCAAATTATATTTTCCCATTTTTATTCTCCTAACTAATACAATGTAAAAATTCCGATGCTTGTACACCTTTTTCTAAAAGATTATATACTTCACTAAATAACCTCTTTTGACCAGAAATATATTTCTCACATATTTCATAATCTAATGTAAAACTGCCATCATCATTTATTATATCTTTATAGCATACAGGGCATAATCTTTGAATCGGACACTTTTCACAATAATTTGACATATAAGAATTAAATCTATTAATAAGAGCTGATATTTTATTATAGTCAATCCAACCATCAACATCACCAATAGGAATCTTTGAATTGATTTTTTCACATAAATGTAATTTTCCATTATAGTCTACTGCTAATTTTGATCCTGGAATACATGCACCCGAATACGGCTGTATCTTTGGTTTGTATTCACTTAACTCTTGATTTATACTCCTATTTAGTATATTAAAATAAGGTAAAGCTAATAATTTTTTCAAAAATAATTCTACAGGTTCATTAGCTTTAATTGATTTGAAAAAAATTTCTTTTAACTCCACTATTTCTTTTTCGTATTTCTTATTTTCCTCTATAGAATACCTATCATACCAACTTGTATGTTGATCAATTACTTTTGACAAAACAGTAAGTTTTTCTTTTACTAATTCATTAGTATTAAAAAACTCTCGCAATTTAATCATATCTGTCCCATTATCAAAAGTAGCTGCAATAGATACATTTTCTTTATAATACTGTGGATATTTTTCGTATAATCTTTTCATATTTGAAATAACCCTATCAAAAGAACCACTATTTTTAATATCAACTCTTAATCTGTCATTCTCATATCTATCTCCATTTAAACTAATTACTAATAAGAAATTATTTTTAACTAAAAAATCTAATTTTTCCTCAGTTAATAACATAGCATTTGTAGTCATTGTATATAGTATTTTTTCTTTATAAATATCTTTTGAAAATCTTACTGCTTCTTTAATAACATTAAAATTTAATAATGGTTCACCACCAAAAAATCCAATTATAGGCTTAAAAAACAAGTTACTTTTTCTAAACTGCTTACATTCATTAAGATATTTATGTATTGCTTTTTTTGCTATTATATCATCCATATAATTATTTTTGTGAATTCTATTATTATCATAATTACCCGAATATACGCAATATTTGCAACGTAAGTTACATTCCTCAGTTACAATTAAAATTAATTCTTTTATTCCTATATTTTTTATTATTTCTTCTACATCTTTACTTCTTACTTTTTTAATGATTTTTATATTATCTTTATTCACACTTTCATTTTTATCATCTAAGATTTTTTCTTTAAGTATTATATTTCCTGTCATATCGTCATAAAAATATTCATTATTTTCAGTATTAAAATAAACACCTTTTTTACTCATATACAACCTCTCTTTTAAATTAACTAGCTAAGAGATAACTCTTAGCTAGCAATAATATTTTATGCATTTGCTGATACAAGACCAACTGCATATCCAGCTACATCTAATACTGGAGATGCTGTATCTGCTAAACAAATTCCTAAACATGATGCAATACATTTCCATCCATTTGGCATTCTTGAAGCCATTGTCATTAAATTCATTTCTTCTCTCCCCCTCTTAACTTTAAATAATAACTAAATAGTAAATTTTGCTTTACTGACGTCCTAATATTATGCATTTGCTGATACAAGACCAACTGCATATCCAGCTACGTCTAATACTGGAGATGCTGTATCTGCTAAACAAATTCCTAAACATGATGCAATACATTTCCATCCATTTGGCATTCT